>ERZ1026780.24-NODE-24-length-131804-cov-9.946261_pt1 | contig 131804 bp, 95 predicted proteins | sample MGYA00380126_ERZ1026780 | MGnify/ENA primary metagenome ERZ1026780 (study PRJEB33269, sample SAMEA4719762) | human gut metagenome | biome: human-associated habitat; feature: organic feature; material: feces | place: Cameroon | collected 2013-10 ... | reverse complement strand
TCGCCACGCTTAGGAATCCTTCGATTACAGCAATGCAATCGGAGGATTCTTTTTTTTATTCAGAGACGTCGAAAGGCCCTGATGGCCTTAACAATCTTGCGACTCCCACAGTTTTTATGTAACTTTGCAACTTTGTCCGGTTTCAGCAGCCAATGCACCAAGGCCGGATGTAACCAAGTATGTTTTAAGATATTACCGAATTTTTATCGAAACTAGGCAACAGATTGTTAAGTCGTAATTTGGGAATTGGAGGAAAAAGAATGATATTGTCAGGTAAAGAATTGTCAGCGAGCATAAAGGCGGAACTTGCACAGCAGGTCAAGGGCTTTCCGGAGAAATATGGACGTGTGCCTCATCTTGTGGTCGTCCTCATCGGAAATGACCCTGCCAGCGAGTCTTATGTGGCCGGAAAAGCCAAGGCGTCTGCCCTTGTGGGAATAAAAAACACAACCATCAGACGTCCCGTAACCATCTCCGAAGACGAACTTCTGGGGCTTATAGCCGAGCTTAATGCCGATGACGGAGTTGACGGAATTCTTGTACAACTCCCTTTGCCTGAGCACATCAGTGAAAGCAAGATTGTCGCAGCAATCGCACAGGAAAAAGATGTTGACGGATTCCACCCGCTCAACCTTGCTGCGCTCTATCAAAATCGTCCCTGCACCCTCCCTTGCACCCCCAAGGGAATCATCCGTATGCTCAAGGCTGCTGGCGTCAGCATTGAGGGGAAACGTGCAGTAGTCGTCGGACGAAGCAACATCGTGGGTATGCCTGTTGCGCGTCTTTTGATGAACGAAAATGCTACTGTTACAATAGCCCACAGCCACACCGTCGATTTGCCTTCAATCACACGTGAAGCCGAAATACTCGTCGTCGCAACCGGACATCCGCATCTCGTGACCGCGGATATGGTTACTGAAGGTGTTGTCGTGATTGACGTCGGCATCAGCCGTAATCCGGAGACAGGTAAACTTGTCGGTGACGTTGACTTCGACAATGTAGCGCCCAAGGCTTCTGTAATCACTCCGGTTCCGGGTGGTGTGGGACCGATGACAATCTGTTCCCTAATGGAAAATACAGTCGAGTGCTTCCTTAACCGTATGGAGCGATAATATCGACAACCAAACCCGCATAATTTCAATCAAATGAAGAAAACCCCGAAACTTTGGATTAGGGCGGCTCTCCTCCCTGTGAGAAACCTCCTTAACAGGATGCCGGAACGCAACTTGGTGCTGCTCCTGTCCCTTGGGGTGGGCCTTCTGTGCGGTCTTGCGGCGGTTGTTCTGAAAATCAGCATCGAATACATCCACGAAGCCCTCACTTCCTGGTTCGGCGGCGAGGACGGCTACAATGTTCTCTACCTCGTCTATCCGGGCATCGGAATGCTCCTGTCGCTGCTCTTTGTCAAATACTTTGTCCGGGACAACATCGGACACGGAGTTACAAAGGTTTTGCTTGCAGTTTCAAAAAACGAGTCCAAAATTCGTCCGCACAATATGTGGACATCCCTTGTAGCCAGTTCTGTCACCATCGGATTCGGAGGTTCCGTCGGTGCCGAGGCTCCGATTGTCTACACCGGAGCAGCTATCGGTTCCAATCTCGGGCGCTATATGGGCCTGTCCTACAAGAACATAACCATACTTCTCGGATGTGGGGCCGCAGGCGCTGTGGCGGGCATATTCAAGGCTCCTCTTGCCGGAGTGCTCTTCACACTCGAAATACTGCTTTTCAACATCTCGATGTCCTCCATCCTTCCGCTGCTGATTTCAACAGTCTCCGCAACTGTGGTTTCCTACATTTTTCTTGGAGGCGATGCGGTTTTCGCTGCCGAACTGATGCCATTCGCAATGCAGAACATTCCGTTCTACATCGTCCTTGGACTTTTCTGTGCAGCTTGTTCGGTCTATTTCACCCGTTGCACACTTTGGCTTGAAGACAAAATCAAATCCATTCAATCGCCATATCTGCGTTGGGGAATCTCAGCACTCGGCCTCGGCCTTCTAATCTTCCTTTTTCCTCCTCTCTATGGCGAGGGCTACGGCACAGTCAATGAAATGCTTGCCTGCAACACCATAAACTACGATGGACAGACCCTTCTCGCTCCGGTTCTCAAATTCACTTGGGCTGTGCCGCTGTTCTTTCTCATAGTGTTGATACTCAAGGTTTTCTCAATGTCCTTCACAAATGCCGGCGGAGGCGTTGGAGGTACTTTCGGACCGACACTTTTCATCGGAGCTCTTGCAGGATTTGTGGTGGCGCGGACACTCAATCTCGTCCTCTCCGGCTCATCACTTTCTGTTCCGGAGCAGAATTTCGTGCTTGTCGGAATGGCGGGACTGATGGCGGGGGTTATGCAGGCCCCAATGACAGCCATCTTCTTAATAGCCGAGATTTCAGGAGGTTACGAACTCTTCATCCCACTCATCATCACCGCATCAATTGCCTTTGGAGTCACCCGCATCTTTGAGCCATACTCCATCTATACCAAACGAATCGCAAAAAGGGGAGAACTTCTCACCCACGACAACGACCAGGCGGTGCTTACTCTTTTGAAAGTCAACGACTTGATTGAAGATGATTTCAATTCCGTCCGCATCGATGACAGTTTCGGCAAACTTCTCGACACCGTCTCTGACTCGCGGCGCAACATTTTCCCCGTCGTCGATAAAAACGGTAAATTCCAGGGATATGTCCTTCTCGACGACATACGTCCCGATATGTTCAAAACCGAATTGTATGCCACCAAACACGTTTTCAACTATATGAAATCAGCTCCGGCTTATGTCCTGCTCGACGAAAAAATGGACAGTGTGATGGCAAAATTCGAGAAAACCGGTGCGTGGAATCTTCCGGTCGTCACAAAAGATAGAAAATATGTCGGTTTCGTCTCGAAATCGAAGATATTCTCTGCCTATCGCACTCAATTGAAAGAAGTTTCTCACGAATAGAGGATTCGGAATTATATCTGATTGTCGAAAAAATCGATTTACGGAACATAATTGATACACAGTAATATGAAAGAAATATATCTGAAAAAGATAGCCGAAGAACTCGGCGTGAAAATCTGGCAAGTCGAAAACACCGTCGAACTCCTTTCGCAGGGGGCGACAGTTCCGTTTATTTCGCGATACAGAAAAGAGCGTACAGGGTCGCTGGATGAGGTGGAAATCGCTCAAATCAAGCATCTTGCAGAGGGTTTTGATGCGATGGAAAAGCGTAAGGAAGGCATTCTGGAGACAATCGGAGAGGTAGGGGCACTTACCGAAGAACTCCGCAAACAGATTGAAGAGTGCACCGAATCCAATGTTCTCGAAGACCTCTATCTTCCGTTTCGTCCAAAGCGCCGTACAAGGGCAACCGCTGCAAAAGAAGCTGGCTATGAGCCACTTGCAGACACTATGTGGAACAATTCCACAGCGGACCCGCATCGTGAAGCCGCAAAATTCACTGACCCGGAGGCCGCACTTTCCGGAGCAAGGGACATAATCGCAGAGCGCTTGAGTGAAACGGCTGTTATTCGTGAGGCCATAAGGCAGATTTTTCGCACCCGTCGTATCGTATCCAAGAAATCTAAAAATGCTCCTGCTGACAAGGCCGACAAATACCGCAACTGGTTCGATTGGTCAGAGCCTCTTGCACACATTGCACCGCACCGTCTGCTTGCGATTCTCCGTGGACAGGATGAGGGTGTGTTGAGCGTCAAGATTGACAGTGATGCGGAAAAATGCTGTAAGAAAATCTATTACGAATATTGCCAAGCCCACCGCTATCCGCAAAGGCCTCTTGCAGAGCAGATTAATCTCGCAGTGGAAGACAGTTTCAAACGTCTTTTGGAGCCTTCTGTGAGCGGTGAAGTCATACGTGAAGCCAAGGAAAAGGCGGATATTGAGTCCATCCGCATCTTTGGAGAAAACCTGCGTCAGCTCTTGCTTGCAGCACCCGTGGGTCAAAAACGTACACTTGCAATTGATCCCGGATTCAGGACGGGCTGCAAGGTGGTTTGTCTTGACGCGCAGGGAAATCTCCTTCACCACGAGGCCATATTCCCGCATCCTCCTGCAAATGACAAGGTTGCGGCAATCAGAGCCGTCTCGTCGATGATTTCGGAATATGGAATTGAAGTCATTGCAATCGGCAACGGAACAGCTTCCCGTGAGACAGAGGATTTCATAAAACGTGTCCCTAAACCTTCCACGGTGAGGGTTTTCACCGTCAGCGAAGATGGAGCGTCGATTTACTCGGCCTCAGAGGTCGCACGTGACGAATTTCCTGACAAAGATGTGACTGTGAGGGGAGCAGTCTCAATTGGCCGAAGGCTTATGGACCCGCTTGCCGAACTTGTGAAGATTGACCCGAAATCGCTCGGAGTGGGGCAGTATCAGTACGATGTGGACCAGACGCTTCTCAAGGAAAAGCTGGACAATACAGTGGAATCTTGTGTGAACAGTGTTGGAGTGAACCTGAACACGGCATCGCGCCATCTTCTTGCATACGTCTCCGGAGTTGGCCCCGCACTTGCCGACAACATTGTGGAATACCGCAGAGAACACGGCCCCTACAGTTCCCGTGAGGAACTCCTCAAAGTCAAAAGGTTGGGCGACAAGGTTTTCCAGCAGTGCGCAGGCTTTTTGAGAATCCGAGATGCGAAGAATCCGCTCGACAACTCGGCTGTCCACCCGGAGGCCTACCACATCGTGGACCGTATGGCCGCCTCGCTCGGAGTAGGCACAGCGGAACTTGTCGGCAACGCCGAACTCTGTGCCAAGATTAAGCCGGAGGATTTCGTAGAAGGAGATTTCGGTCTTCCGACCATCAATGACATTCTCAAGGAACTTGCAAAGCCCGGCCGAGACCCGCGCGATGAAGCCCAAGCCTTCGAGTTCGCCTCTGACATCCACAGCATTGAAGACCTCAAAGAGGGTATGGTGCTTCCCGGCATAGTCACCAACATCACAGCTTTCGGAGCCTTCGTTGACATCGGAATCAAACAGAACGGTCTCATCCACGTTTCTCAGATGTCCCTCGCAGGTCCGGATGGCCGTCGTCAAAGAATTTCCGACCCATCAAAGCTCGTTCGTCTCCACCAGAGAGTCTCAGTCACAGTCGTCTCCATCGACCTTGACCGTCAGCGCATCGGCCTTCGGATGAATTGATTTGCCCGTATGCAATCGATTGACACTGAAAGTACGATGGATTTTATGTTTCGGGCGTTGGCGGCGGTCTGTGTGGCTGCCGTGGTTTTGTTGTCTTGCTCAAAGGCGGATTTGGAGACGGAGCGGACTCTGGCGGATGTAGCTTCGTTCATCGAGGAGCGACCGGATAGTGCTTTGACAATTCTTGACACTATGGACAGTTTTAGTCTGACAACATCAGCGCTCAAGGCGCGTCATTCTTTGCTGCTTGCCATGGCGCGGGATAAGAACTACATTGATGACACAACGGACAGTATAATCGCGCCTGCAGTATCCTGGTATCGCCGGCACGGAAGCGCAGACGAGAAACTGCTGATGAACTACTACCGTGGGCGCATCGCCATGAATGCCGGGGATTACGAAACTGCGATGAGGTGGTTTGCAGATGGTTCAAGGTTTTCCGAAAAGGCAAGGAACAAAGTGTGGTCGGGACGACTTTGCAATGCAAAGTTTCAAGTGTATCAGCATTTGTTTGATTCGGCGTCAGCAATTGACGCAGCATTGCGATCTGCTGATTATTATGCTGCTGCCGGTGAACTTTCCAGGTATTATGATGCAATAAACAATGTTGCATGTGTCTATGAACAATTGTTGGATACGGCGAACGCCCTTCATTATCTTGGAATTTTGCGTGATAACTGGGATGAGCTGGACGAGAGCCAGCATAGTTGTTATTATGCCGGGATCCTGTCGATAAGTTCGGACAAAAAGCCTGTTCTTGAGCAATATTTGTGTGATGTCAACGACGAGCAGGTCATATATTGGGTTATAGTGGCAAAATCCTATTTTGAAATAGGAAATTATGAACAGGCGTCCAGGGCACTGAAAATGGCCGAAAAATATGTCGGAACTCAGGGACTTGACTACAAATGGGTGAATGCACTTGTGCAGGAGGCAACTGGAGAATACCGTTCGGCCGCAAAATCTTATAGGGAATTTATAGGCGCCAATGGCAACAATAACATAGACATTTTTGAAAGCGATACCAAATTCGTAGAGGAAAGGATTGCTACAAACAGAACAATCAATCATCAGTTATACATTATTCTGATTATTGTACTTTCTTTGATGGTTTCATTTCTTTTCGGAATACTCTTGTGGGTGCGTCATTCCAGTTTAAAGAAGATTCATAAGATGTCAGAGAAGGCTCATAAGGCTGAAACTGAACTCTTGGAAAAGGAAAATAGAAGACTTGAGGAGGAAAGGATACGTGCCGTGAGGGAAAAGGAAGAATATGAAAGGATGTATAACGAGGCGGTGAGCCGAATCGAATTGTTAGAACGAATAAAAAAAGAACCTCGCCTTGGCAAAGGAGTTCGTGACGTTGTGGATAAGTATCTTTCAGTCTTGAACAAATTCATTGCTGCCCATGTTTCAAAAACATTTGACAAGGATGCAAAAGCGGAACTTGCCGCATTGATGGGGGAACAGAAAGACTTTTTGAAATCAATCGGGCTTGCGTTCTCGCTTTCTCATCCAAACTTCATAGGCTACTTGAACAAGTGTCGGCTCAATGACTGGGAAAAAGGGTGCTGCTGCATGTTTTGCATAGGCCTTAACAATAGTGAAATAGCGGACTATCTCAAACGTCCGTCGTTCAAGAATGACCTCACTACCATTCGTGGCAAACTCAAGGTAGAGAGGCGGACAAATATCGGAATCTTTCTGCAGAAAAGAATGGCTGAAAAGGACAAATTCTATTCATCTTCCAATGAGTAATGAATATCGCTGTCAACTACTTGCTTGTCAGAATGTTATGAACTGAGAAACTCTCTGAAACAGCAATTCTTAAAAATTATCGGGGGGGGTATTGGGTTGATATTCAGCGATTTGGATGATGAAACATTTGTTTTGGTAATGATAGTCTTATGACATACTTTTGTGGCGTTAAACTTAATACACAAAACTGATATGAGACGATTAATTCTAATGTTGTTTATGGCTGCCGTTGCCATTACAGGGAATGCTGCCACAAATCTTAATGACGATGAGCCGTATAAGGAAGAGATACGGATTGTAACTCGAGGGCACATCAAAAAAGACCGCGATCTCTTTTCCGATGCTCAGGCAACTATGTATTATGCTCAAAAGCTGATAGAAATCCAAATGTTCGAACTAGGCGAAACGCAAATCTATGTCGTGGATTCTTTTGGGCGGGTTGTTTTTGAAGAATTGGTTGACGGAAATAATAATATTGCTACCTTTGAAGCCCCGGAGAAGCCAGGCAGTTATACACTTGTCATCTGGTCCGCGAATTATTATGGAGAAGGGACGTTTTGCATAAGGCAATGACGGAAATGCATGATTAATCATGAAAAAGTTATTCTTAGCAGTGTCGTTGGTTCCGATGCTCCTCTGCGGAGCATCGGATGCGTTTGCATCGTCGAATAAGCATGATATTCCGGTGAGAGACAGCCTTGTTCTCACGAATTCGGACGGCAGTGTCGTGACACAATATGTTGCTGAGCCGGTTTCTGTGACATATCATCCAGGTACTCCATCCGTGAGGCCAGATTTGTTTACAACTGACCCTCTTGTAACAGGGATTCCGTCTTCGGAGAATCTGCGAGCTCCAACGACATTCCCAGCTCCTCTTTCGCTTCCTTCCGGTGTGAATAGGTCTGATTTCGCCGTCGGACAGATTCCGTACACATCCGGCATTACACCGATCGGAGGCCGTGTTTATACGGTTCCAATAGCTACAATTCAGGATGGCAAACTGGCTCCGAAGATTGCTCTCAGCTACAACAGCCAGTCCGGTAACGGCATCGCCGGCTATGGGTGGAGTCTCACAGGCCTTTCTTCGATAATGTTGACAGGAAAGACTCTCTACTATGACGGTTCGTCGGCAGCCGCGAATCTCAATGCTGCTGGTTGTGTTTTCTCGCTGGATGGGGCTCGGCTCGTCAAATCGGAGGGCGAATTGTCCGCAGGCTATCAGTATGAGACGGCTTCAGGACACATATATGTAAAATCAGTAGTGGATGGGGGAGAAGTCTGTTATTTTGAGGCATTGTACCCGGACGGTTCAAAGGCAGTATTCGGTTTTCGGGACAATCATCAGACCCGTATATCCTATCCGTTGACAAGTCTGACTGACCGGTACGGCAGGGTAATCAGTGTGACATACGTTAAAGATACGGCAAACGGCACTTACTATCCCAGTGTCGTGAGATGTATAGAACGCGGGATGACACTTGCTCAGATAACGTTGTCATACGATTCCAGACCGGATGCGGTGACATCATATTATGCAGGGCAAAAAATCTTGTGCAGTAAGGCACTGACGGAGATCGTCAGTTATGTCGAGGGCAGCAAGTATCTTACATACAGCTTGAAGTATGGCTATAGAAATGCGGTCTTTGAACTGCGGGCGATTGAATGCAGCAACGGAGGTCGCCACCTGACGCCGCTATCATTTACCTATGGAGATACACATACTGGAAATGGGGCTGATTTTCAGAAAGTGAGTCAAGACTGTCTGATGCATGCATTCACAAACGGCAACATCCGTTACATTAGGGGAAAATTCCTTTCCGGCAACTACTCTGACGGACTTATAATGCTGCCGATATTCAGTAACTATGACGAGATCGCAAGCCTGAAGCATTGGTTCAAGACATACAAACAGTATGGAAGCAAGTACTCTCCAGAACAGCATATTGTAATTGCTCCGTGCATCGGGAATAGTACAGACCTATACGTGAAGGCGGAAGACGGCTTTCAGACAATCGAAGCTTTGGATGTCGACGATGACGGCACGGATGAAATAGTAAAGGTGAATTTTACGGGGATAGACGGTAACTATTCAAGATACAGGATCAAGGTTTACAAATTCAACGAGTCTGCAACGAAGTTGGATTCCACAGTTATTGACACCAAATTCGTTGGAGTTGTCAATGACGGGGACAAACTTTGGAGTCCACAGCAGAGAATGTATTGGTTCGGAAAATTTGACGACCGAGGCGGAGCTCAGTTGCTTACCGTTTCATTCTGTCACGACTTCCGAGGGCGTGACATCCCGTCATATACATCAGTCGTTGATTTGAAAACAGGACAATGCCACGAGTATGCCTTGTTTAATCTAGATTTTTGTGGAGAGGTGTACTATGTTGTGGCAGACATTGATGGAGACGGCTGGACGGACTTGTGCCGCGCAACATCTCAGGGGCTGGAACGTTATAAATACAACTCAGGTACATTCAGCCTATCATCGACATTGTCTGGACTTACCGCGAGTACATTAGAAAACTATTGCCTTTATGCGGATGTGAACGGAGATGGTTTGTTGGATATAGTGACTGCGCCTAAATCCGGAGGCGGAAACCAGTGGAGTTTCTACGCATTCACCGGTGGGAGAAGTTTCGTTAAGCGTAGCTATGAGATTTGTCCGCAGAATGATGGTGAGCAGTTCATGTTCATGGACATAAACAAGGATGGTCTGGCTGATTTGCTTAATGTCTCAGGAAGTCGTTTGAACTATTATTTGAATGAAAACGGGACAATCTCAAGGAATTGTTTGACCTCAGCTCTGACAATCCATAACGGGAAGGGAATCCTTCCGGCAAATACGTTGAACTTCAATGCAATAAGCCAGTTTGTGGTCGTTGACGGCTTCTATGTGAACGGTTATCGTTTTTCATGGAATTTGTCAAGGGATAGGCTGCTTACACAATTTGAGAATAGTTATGGGGTTGTTGAACAGAATAGTTACGAGGATATGTCCGTGTCAGCCTCTGTTTATCAGAAAGATTATGGAAAGACATATTCTCTCGCCTCCGGATTCTCCCGACGTTCATTTTCTGCAAACCTGATTTCTCAAACGCGAGTCTATTCACAGTCGTCGAGTTCAGAACTTACAGAGAACAACTATTACACATGGTATGATGCCGTGTACAACAGCAAAGGTTTGGGTTTCTGCGGATTCGGTAAAGTGCGCTGCATTGACTATGTGAATGACATCGTCTCTGTTCAGACATACGACCCGCAGAAGCGTGGCGTGCTTATTGGAAGCACTAAAGCCTTACATCGCTCAATGAACAGTCCTTTCGAGACCACTGACAATACCTATGACAGTCACAGCACAACCTACGGGAAACTGAATCCGCGTCTTACAAAATCTGTTTTGACAGATAATCTGACGGGACTCACCACAACAACGACCATGCTCTATGGAGACTATGATTATCCGCAATCCTCCGTTGTCAGAAGGCAGATTGGCACTGGCGAGGTACGTACAGAGTCCACATCATACACATATTTACATAGAGTTTCCGAATCGCAGTATGTTCTTGGTTTGCCTTTAAGTCGGGTCGTTGATAGGAAAAAGGGCGAAGATAATGTTCGTGGAAGTTTCTGGAGGGACAAGACGATATTCACATACGATGACAGACTTCGCCCAGCTACGAAAGAAACTTATACAGGTGAGGCAGTTCGACTCGCAGCCATTTCTCACCGCCCAGTGGCGGCATCGACAAGTACATCGTCTCAAGCAGCTGCTTCCCGCTTCCATGTTATTGATAATACTATACTTACTAACCGGACTGAGTGGGAGTATGATGATTATGACAATGTTGTTTCAGAGAGAATGGCTCACAACGGAGCATCGGAATACCTTGTAAGTTCATGGTCTTATGACGAAACACATCGTCATGTGGCATCGGCAACGGATGTGCTCGGACGTGTAACAAAGTATGCCGACTACAATAAGTTCGGCCAACCGGAACATATTGTGAATCATCATGGAGATACAACAGTTGTTACTTATGATTCATGGGGAAATAGGAAGGAAACAGCAGCACCAGACGGCAACCGAGTCTTGACGAGTCTCGCGTTTGGTGGCGCTGGTGTCTACACAGTTAGCGAGAAATCAAGCGTGAAGCCGCATGTCATAACTCATTATGACGCTTGGAATCGGAAAGTCCGTGTAATGACACAATGCTTTGACGGAAAGTGGCGTTGCGTCGATTACGGCTACAATAACAAAGGACAACTTTCCCGTGTCTCTCTTCCATATCGCATTGCCAATCAGGAAGATGAAATATCTGAAAAAAGGTGGACAGAATACACGTATGACGACTATGGACGCGAGACGTGTGAGCGGTATGCGGATGGAGAGTCTGCTTCGTGGTCCTATTCCGGTTCTACAATCCAGGAAAACTCAAAAGGTATTTCCCGTGGGCTGACTTATGATCCTCTCGGTAGTCTTGTTGGAATTGTTGAACCGAATGGAAAGATTAACTATGTTCTGCGTTGTGACGGGCAGCCATCATCTGTGACCTGCGACAGTGTAACCACGACATTCAGATATGACGCATACGGCAGAAGATATCGTATAATTGATCCAAGTGCCGGAACGCAGACAGATACGACGGTCTGGAACGCCGACGGAACGGCATTGCGGACGCAGACCAACCCGAACGGGCAGATTGTCTCTACTATGGACAAGTTCGGTCGCATCACGAAGATTGACCGTCTCGGCGAATATTCCACCACATACACCTATGATGACTTCGGCTGCCTCGTGTCCGAGACCTCCACGAACGGAACGGCCAAGACCTACACCTACGACCGTTACGATCGCGTGCTGACGGAACGTGAAACCGTCCCTGACGGGAAATGGCTTCAGAAGAGCTACGCCTACGGCAAGGGAGGTCAGGTGAACAGCATCCGATACACCAGCCAGACCGGTGACATCACGACCGAGAACTACACCTGGTCGAACGGCATCAACACCGGCATCGTCCTGTCCGAGGGTACTGTGGTGATGCGCCTCGACGAGGAAAACGACCTCGGCGCTCCGGTTCGCGTCACGACCGGCGAGGTGTCGAGAACCTACAGCTTCACTACGTTCGGTCATCCTACCGGCAGAAAGATGGACGACGGCTCCATCATGGACTTCGAGTATGCCTTCCAGTTCCCGACAGGCAACCTGTATGTCCGTCAGGACAACACGCGCAATCTCGCAGAGTCGTTCACCTACGACGGACTGAACCGTCTGACAGAGATGGAGGGACGCAAGGTCACATACACCTCATACGGCAATGTCACAAAGGTCGATGGCGTGGGAGAAATGCGTTACGGCAATGTCCCTCAGAAGCCGTACCAGATAACTGCTCTTGTTCCGGAGGACGATGCCCTTGTCCCGTCCCGCGAACAGACCGTCAGCTACACCTGCTACGGCCGCCCGTCCAGGCTTGTCGAGGGAGGGAAGAGCGCGTCGTTCACCTACAACGGCAGCGGCGACCGTGTGAAGATGCTCTACGCCGAGGGCGTGTCGCCTGAACTCACGCGCTACTACATCGGCGGACGCTACGAGCAGGACATCAAGTCGGACGGCTCGTCGGTCGAGAGGCTCTACCTCGGCGGCGACGCCTACTCCGCCCCGATGGTTCTCGTCCGTGAGGGCACCGGCAACTGGACGCCGCTGAACATAGGCAGGGACTACCTCGGCAGCATCACCCACATCGTGACGACCGACGGCACGCTTCTCGCCGAGTACAGCTATGACCCGTGGGGACGGCTGCGCGACCCTGAGACGCAGGAGATTTATGCTCCGGGCACTGAGCCTGCGCTCTACCTCGGCCGCGGCTTCACCGGCCACGAGCACCTCCCGTGGTTCGGTCTCATCAACATGAACGCCCGTCTCTACGACCCGCTCCTCTGCCGCTTCCTCTCGCCCGACCCTTATGTTCAGACTCCGGACTTCACCCAGTCCTTCAACCGCTACGCCTACGGCCACAACAATCCGCTCTCCTACACCGACCCTAACGGGGAGTTTGTCATTACGACGGCTTTGATTATAGGGGCGACGATTGGTGTCGCGATTGGTACATATTGTGGATATAAAATAGGCTATTCCAAGGGCGCTACTGGTTGGAAAATGGCCGGTTATATGATAGGTGGCGGTTTGATAGGTGGTATTGCCGGTTTTGCGGGAGGAGCAGCTGGAGCCGCTGTCGGTTCTGCAATTGGTATCGGAGGCTTTGCCGGAGGTGCTATCGCTGGTGGCGTTGGCGGTTTTGTTGGAGGGTTTACTAATGGTTTCGGCATGACGCTGCTGGGTGGAGGAAGTTTCTCCGATGCCCTTAAGTCTGGTGGAATGCAGGCTTTATATGGTGGTTTTGGCGGGGCACTCTTTGGTGGATTGGCTGGTGGGATCAATTCGGCTCTGAACCATCAGAATTTCTGGAATGGGCGTCCTTTGTGCAGTTCAATGCGACCAGGACAGATTATTTCCGACAACACATCTTCAACTATTCGGGAAAATGCCCTTGAAAAACCGGCAGATTTTGCAGATTTTTCACGCTCTCCTCAGAGTCCTTCTCCGCAAAAAGGATTGGAACTCTCTGTTGAGAATCCCTATAAAAACTATTTGCCAGAAAGCAATCTACAGAAAGGTATTGATTTGACGATTGGAGATCCCAATTCTATGACTCACATTTTTAAGGCGAAGCATGGATTTGATACCTTTATGAAAGGTTATAGTCATGAGGCAATCGTTACAGATGCAATGCGTGCTGCAAATGGCCTGTATCCACCTTCTGGCCATTTTAAAGTTGGTGTGAATATTTATGGTTATAATGTCGTGATAAGTGGACGAGTTATAGATTCAATTCCACGAGTTGGGACTATGTACATTCCATATTAAAACTATGTATATGAATTGGAAAAAAGAATTGAGTGATTTGATTGAGGCAAAAAGTTGGGAGAAAGCTCTTCGTCTGATGGAAAACGTTATCAGACAGGAAAATGGCTCGTTGGATTCTTACTTGAACTACATTTTCTTGTTGGAAACGATTGTGTTGTATGCCGATTTTGAGATGCCTGAGTTCAATGAGGCAGAGAAGAACATACCGATAGTTTATGCTGCAGCAAAAGAAAAGTATGCGGAGAACCCTGACTTCCTTTTCTTTTTCGGTTTCATTGCAAGCCGATGCGGCTGGTTTTATGACGAAGATCCGGAATTCCCTCAAAAAACATTCAGAAAGGCTCATGAAATGTGTCCTGACAATGAACTGTACCGTATGTCTGAATTGAATAGAGGTCCATGCGAAGAAAACGAGCCGTTCCATTGGTGGATTGTCAGGAATATGGAAAACTATGGTATTATGAGCAAACTGATAAACTTGGGCCCGATAGGTCTTGATTTCATCTCTTGTCTTGTCGGAGTGCTAACTACCCAAGCCATGATTCACGGAAAGAAATCTCTGGAAAAGAAAAATTGAAGATAACTATGTTGACTTATTGCTCAGACTTGGAGTTGGAGCGCATCGAGAAAGAATCTCCCAATGATATAGTGATATGGATTGATTCGTATATAAAAGGGAAGCAAGATTTGATAAAGTTCATTGAGCAATCGCTGGGCTGCCCATACGATGATAATAATTGGGACGGTTTTTATGATGCGATAAGTGATTTGTATTGGATACCAGAAGGTAAAGCCGTCAGGCTTCTTCATTTCTCGATGCCTGCTCTCTCTGAAAAAGAGTTGGAGACTTATATTGAAATACTAATCAGAAGTGATGATTTTCTGACGAATCTTCCGGATGGCGTAGGATTAAACAGGCTGTTTGTTTATTTTCATGATTCCTTGCGAATTGATGTAGAGAATATACGGAATAGTATGTGAAACCACAATAAACGATAAATAGTATGAAAAATTGGAAAGTAAATTTTGCCGTGCTTCTGTGCGCGGCGCTTATGAGCCTGTCGGCAGGGGCTGATGCCGGAACGCGCAGACAGACAACGGATTCGGCGACCGTGAGCACATTCGTCTGGCCTCGGCTGAGAATCGGGGTTGATTTCGGCGGCGGATATGGCCTCGGCAAGACAGACCCTGACTTGGACCCCGAACTTATCTTTCGGCATTCAGTTCTCATATCTCTATGCCCTCCTGGACAAAAATGACATCACTGTCGAGCATTCGCTTTTGACAAAGGAAGCCATCACGGAATATATGGGCGATGACCTCCGCAGCTGCAGCCACATCGACCTCATCGTAGGCCTGCGCTTCAACTTCGGATGCCGCAAGAAACAGTAACGTTAAAACAGCAGAAACAATGAAAAGAACAATCATAACAACTCTTTGCTGCCTTGCTCTTGCCGTTGCGGCAAAGGCTCAGACAAAGGTCGTGAACTACAACTACGACGCGGCCGGGAACCGAATCGGGAGAGTGACGGTCACTCTTCCAGAGCAGCAATCAACGCCGGAAACTGACCAGTCCTCATTTGTGGCTCCTCAGAAATTATCGTCGGTAGAATCTTCTGCAAATGCTGGGAAGCAGACCACGGACTCTTCTGAAACAATCGGAAATCAGACAGCCAGGACTCCGGAAGTAATGCCTGTAAAGGAGGAGACTCCGGCAGCCCTGCCAACTGAAAAACAGGAGGAAAAGCAATGATGCGGCGCGTTTCAGAAAAGCGTCTCCGTGCATTTTCGCTTCCGGAAATGCTGGTAGTCCTCGTCATCATCGGCATACTTGTACTGATTGCCCTCCCGAACCTCATGCCACTGATTTCCAAGGCTAAGAGCATGGAGGCGCAGCAACAGCTCGCCTTTGTCCACACCTTGCAGAAGAGCTATTTCTATACCTATTCAAGATATTGTGACAACCTTGAGGAACTTGGCTTCGAGCAGCAGCCTCTCGTGACAGACGGCGGCAACGCCAACTACCGCATAGAGATTGTCGAGGCCGGCGACTCGGGCTTCAAGGCTCAGGCCGTCTCCGTGGTGGATTTCGACAAGGACGGGCAGTTCAATGTTTGGGAGATTGACCAGGATAAGAAACTGAAGGAAATAGTGAAGGACTAAAATTCTAATCTGCAATAATATATGTGGTGGAGTCTTTTGTGTCTCCCGCCTCTTGCGGCGCTGGCGTTCTCGGACCTCAGGTGCAGGAGGATAGGGATTTTCAATCTGGCTATTTTCGCGGTGGCTGTAGTATTTATGTCCGTGATGGAGAGCGGCGACCTGCGTCTGCCTTTGTCGAACCTCGTCCGGAATCTCCTGACCTGCGTTCTCTTGTGGACCGCTCTCTCCCTCTGGGCAAGACTGCGGAAACGCGGACTTTCGGATATGCTAGGCACCGGTGATCTTCTCTTCGTCCTCTGCATGACGCCATATTTTCCACCCCGCCATTTCCTCCTCTTCCTAATCATCTCCTCCCTCGCGACCATTCTCTTCTGGCTTCTCTACACCCGTCTTTCCAGGACTACAGCCCGCGACATTCCGCTTGTTACAGCCTTCGCCATCTGCCTTACTCTCCAGATAGTCATCCGCATAATTCTCGAATCAACTAAATGAATATGAAACATCATATAATTCAAATACTTGCATCCCTCATCGCGGCAAGCCTCGTGACTACAGCACTTGCCGCCACAGTCACGGATGACTTCTCGTCTTATCCCGTGGGGAAAATCCCCTATGCCGCAGATGTTACTCCGATTGGGGCACGCACCTACACTGTTCCCATCGCAACAACGCCGTTCGGTTCTTTTCTTCCGAGCCTGTCTCTGCAATACAGCAGCCAGTCGGGACCCGGAATCGCTGGACATGGCTGGACAGTAGGCGGACTGTCGGCAATTACGCAGATTAACAAAAATATGTACTATCACGGCAGTGTCAGTGCCGCGAGTCTGATGGATTCCAATCCTGCATACGCCCTTGACGGCGTGCCGATTGTGTCGTCATCGGTCAGTGCACTTTCTGATGAATATCCATACGAGACGGCACGCGGACACATCCTTGTTCGAAGCCATGAGATAGACGGCAAGGCCATTTGGTTTGATGTCCTATACCCCAATGGCTCAAAGGCCGTGTATGGATTTCCGTCCAATTTTCCCAATGCTACCAACAGAATCTCTTATCCCCTGACAAAAATGACGGATATCACCGGAATGGTCATAGACTTCTTCTACGACCGTCAGGAACCGACAGGAATGTATTATCCATCGACTATTTTTTATAACTATGATGAACAAGGGGCACCTGCCGGCAGGATATACTTTGATTATGAGAATGTCGATTCGGGGACGATTTCATACTATGCCGGCCAGAAGATACAGCGCCGTAAACTCCTGAAGGCCATCCGCTCCAATTCTGGCAACGACAATCTCTATACATACACCCTAACTCACGAATCACGCTTAGGGGCAAACTTGCTTGCATCGATAGGATGCCGAGTGGGAGAGGCCAGCCTTCGCCCTCTTCGCTTCCGCTATCCGGAGCAGCCTGCGGATAGTTCGGATTTCTATGTCACCAATACGCGCAGCGTGAATGTTGTCCCGACAGGAGACCGGAAATATTTACGCGGACGGTTTCGTAGTGGAGCAACTTCGGACGGGGTGATTATTTTACCTGATCATAGTACCTATAAGGTGATAGCATCATCTACAGACACTGGCGATAAAAGCAAGGATTATGTATATGTTTATGGCAGTGGATATGCTGAAATTGACAAAATGACCATAGTGCCGGAACTTTCATCTGATGCTCCGGAAATTATTCTTAAGGCAGGCGCTGGATTTCAGGCTGTTGAGGCTTTGGATGTTGATTCGGATGGAGGGGATGAAATTGTCAAGGTTCATTTTAATGGTACTGAAGGCGACTTTACAAAGCTATGGATTGGCGTATACAAACTGAAGAAGTCTTCGGCGGATTTGTCCTTGAAATCATTTTCGGTAAAGGTCCGCGGGATTGTCAAGGATAAAGGTGACAACAGCTCTTGGTTCAGTCCTCAGCAGCGCGTGTATCTATTCGGAAAATTTGATGGTGTTGGAGTACAACTGGTAACAGTCTCTTTGAACCGGGATTTCCGTGGTAATAAACAGGTTTCGCAAACAGCCATAATTGACTTGAATACAGGTGAGTGCCGAAATCTTGTTGCCTTTGATTTGGTGACACCTTCACAGATTTTTTCCTGCGACATTGATAATGACGGGAAGACAGAACTTTGTTATGTCGAGGAGGCAGGGGGTATAAGTGTTTATAAACTGCATTCCGGGAATCTGATTAAAGAAAAGACAATCAGGGGATTAAACTATGGCGCTCTGATTGACAGACCCTATTACTGTGCAGATTGGAATGGTGACGGCTACCTTGACATTGTAGTTCCTCCCGGCGAAACCTATCTTAACCCTAACTATGGTGGCGGAAGCAGTGGCTCCGGTTCGTCCGGTTCTGTCGGCGGCATCGTGGATGGCGGGTCAGAGTGGAAGATATATTCCTACACTGGGGCAAACTTTGAGCGGACTACGCTCAATTTGGGACAGCGTAGTCCCGGTGACGGCTATATGTTCATTGACGTGAACCGTGACGGTTTGTCTGATATGTTGTGTTTCCGTGGTAGAAATTTGAGATGCCATCTGAATGTCAACGGAAACTCTTTCAGTAATGATGCTATATTTTCAACTGCGACCATGCCATCCTCAAAAGGTGTGATTTACAATAATATACTCGGATATAATGCAATAAGCGGTCTCATTACTGTTGACGGGCATACGATTACGAGCTACAGGTTTTCTGACAATAGGGATGTGAATCGTCTTGTCGCCGAAATGGAGGATAGCTATGGCGTGCTCCAGACAAATGAATATGCAAACCTGATGGATTCCGCTTTAGTGTATGGCAATGATGAAATCCGTTCATATTCAAGCGAGGACGGCTTTGCACGCGTCGCGTTTCCGATGAATCTCTTGCAAAAGACCGCGACTTATGGCAACTCGGACAAAAGCGGGTATAAGGTGACGGATATGGAATACTGTTACTATGATGCGGTGTCCGGCAGCGGTGGTCTTGGTTTCCGTGGTTTCGGTAAAGTCTGTTGTGATGATAATATCGCAGGAGTGGTCTCAGTTCAGGAATATGACCCAGAGATGGAAGGTGTACTGATCCGTTCATCAAAAGCATTGCTCTCAACACCGGACACCCCGTTTGTAACGGTTGAGAATACCTATGAGCGAATCGGTGGGAACTATTTATGCCTTTCTCCAGTACTGACATGGTCTGTTCATACGGATTGCCTTACTGGAGCAAAAACGGAAGTTTCCAATTCGTATGACTCATACGATTTCCTTAGTAGAACCATCACGTATCAGCAATCAGGTGAAGATAGTGATATTATCTGGACGGGTACAGATAATGTGTATAGGCATATACTGACTCCGGAAAAATACTTGCTTGGACTGCTTGTTGACAGCAGGACAAGGAAGAAGGGCTACGAATCCGCTCCACGGGATTTCTGGCTGGAAAAGTGTCGCATGGACTATGATGAGTTCGGGCAGATGCTTTCTAAAAAAGTTTATCGCGGGCGTGTAGTGACAAGGCTTAATGCTCCGGTCGGAAGGCCGGGATATTGGGATTATTCAAAGCTTGTCTCTAAAACAAAGTGGTCATACGATGCTTTCGGAAATGTCACATCAGAAAGTGTCGCTCCGTATGGCAGTTCTGAATATGTCGGCAAATCATATGCTTACACTTCTGACGGACATAGGCTTATGTCGGAGACAGATGCTCTCGGACGAAAGACTGAATACTTGTCTTACAGCAAGTTTTGCAGGCCGGAGCGCATTGTGAATCACCATGGAGATACGACAAAGATTGAGTATGACGGCTTTGGTAATGTTGCCAGTGTCGAACGTCCGGATGGTGTAGTGGAGACTGTTTCCCGTAATTGGGGTACGGATTGTCTCTACACTGAGACTGTTTCGTCAAGCGTGATGCCTACGAAAGTAACTTGGTATGACTGCCTTGGTCGGAAGATGCATACGGAGACTCAACGATTCGACGGACAATGGCAGAAGAGGGACTATGTATATGATTCGCAAGGACGGATTTCCAAGAGTTCGTTTCCATATCGAGAAAAATCACCATATCAATGGGAGTCATACACGTATGATAAATATGGTCGTCTGATTTCCGAAACCTTTCCAGGACATTCACTTCATCGTGATTATATGGCAAATCAGGTCAAGGAGATCCGTGACGATGTGGAGCGTATTATAACTTATGATGCAGCAGGGAAAGTTGTTCGTGTAAAAGATTCCGGGACTTCTATGCTCTATAAATATCGAAATGACGGACAATTGGATTCCGTGACTTGCGGATTGATTGTCACACGCTTCATTTATGATGAATACGGCCGCCGGACAGGCATTAATGACCCGAGTGCTGGGATCCAGACAGATAGTACGATGTGGAACGCGGACGGAAGTTCCGTGCGTGTGCAGACGAATTCGAACGGAAGGATAATCAGCAGATTCGATAAGTTCGGACGTGTGACTAAGGAAGAGCGGCTCGGGGAGTTTTCAACGGATTATACCTATGATGAATTTAGTCGCCTTGTTTCGGAAGTTTCCACAAACGGCACTCGAAAGGATTATACCTACGATAGTTATGACCGTGTGCTGACGGAAAAAGAAATCGTGCCTGACGGGAAATGGCTGCGTAAGACTTTCTCGTACCATAGAGAAGGTATGCTTGACAGTGTCGCTTATGAAGCCCAGTCGGGATATATAACAACGGAACGCTATGGCTATGAAAACGGGCATAACATAAGTTTGACCATTCTCCCAGACAGGATGCCTGTGTTCGGACTGATAGAAGAGAACGACTATGGTCAGCCTGTTAAGGTTCAGACAGGGGATGTACTAAGAACTTACGGCTGGTCTGAAGCCGGGCTTCCGACAAGTCGCCGAATGAATGACGGGAGTTCTGATACGAACAGTTGTCTGATGGATTTCTTTTATGACTTCGATCCTTGGAACAGCCGTCTTGGAATTAGGGTGGATTTGGTGCGTAATATTGATGAACCCTTTGGTTATGACCAACTTAACCGATTGCGAGGGATGAAGGGACGTAATGTGGAGTTTGATGGTTATGGCAATGTATGTTCAATTGATGGCGTCGGCGAGTTATACTATAAGAATGATAGAAAACCCTATCAGGTGACTTTATTCGTTCCGGAAGATGACACACTTGTTCCGAATCGGGAACAAACAGTGAGTTATACGGCCTTCGGTCGTCCGTCACTTCTTGCCGAGGGAGGGAAGAGTGCGTCGTTCACCTACAACGGTAGTGGCGACCGTGTGAAGATGCTCTATGCTGAAGGCGTCTCTCCGGAACTTACGCGCTATTACATCGGTAGCCGCTACGAGCAGGATATCAAGTCAGATGGTACGACAATAGAGCGTTTCTACTTAGGAGGTGATGCCTATTCGGCTCCAATGGTTCTTGTTCGCGAGGGCGTAGGCAATTGGACCGCGCTGAATATCGGTCGGGACTACCTCGGCAGCATCACTCATGTCGCAACGAACGATGGCACTCTCTTGGCAGAGTACAGCTACGACCCATGGGGACGGCTGCGAGACCCTGAAACTCAAGAGATTTACGCTCATGGCAATGAGCCCGAGCTCTGCCTTGGGCGAGGTTTCACCGGTCACGAGCACCTTCCGTGGTTCGGCCTCATCAATATGAATGCCCGTCTCTATGACCCGCTACTCTGCCGTTTCTTGTCTCCAGACCCGTATGTTCAGGCCCCGGACTTCTCCCAATCTTTTAACCGCTATTCCTATGCCCTTAACAATCCGCTGAGTTACACCGATCCTAACGGAGAAGTGGCTTGGTGGGTAGTCCCAGCTGTTCTGGCTGGAGTGTTTGCCGTAGGCAATACAGTTGCAAATGCTGTAGCCGGAAATATCCATTCCGGTTGGCAGGGAGTAGGCGATACGTTCAAGTATTTTGCACAAGGCGCTCTCGTTGGATATGCAATCGGTTGGACATGGCAACTGACTCCGATGATTCCTTACATCGGTGGATTCATACATTCTTCCATGACTGTATATGCCGGAGCCCAATTGGCTGTTGGTGCTGCAAACCTTATGGCCGGAGCCTGTCGTGGTTGGGAGTCCTTTGGCAACTCATGGAAAATGTTTTTGGGAAATTTCTATCTTGATGAGAACAATTTTGAAAAAGGATTATGGCAGGGTTATAGCCGCCATACACTAGGACTGTTACAGACTTTTGCAGGTCAGGCATACTCTTATTATAGGACAGTGGTAGGCCAAGCTGATAGGGTTGATTATTTTGGTGGGGTAACATTTGTTACTGACGAGTATGCTCACAATCGGCAAGGCGTAACTTTGGGAGATTATGTGAATATTGATCTAAGAAACAGCAGAATAGACCGAGATTTTAATGATTATGTCAAATATGACCCGATGTATATGCATGAATATGGGCATACGATAGATAGTTCGAAATGGGGGCTTCTGTATTTGTTTGCCATCGGCATACCGAGTGCGATAAGTGCATCAAAGGTTTCATCCGGGTCGAATTATCAACATCAGGCATATTGGACAGAGAGGCGGTCCAATAAGTTAGCTGCGGCGTATTTCTCAAAATTTGGTGTGGACTGGAATACTCGGGAGTATGAAGGGACAACAATAGTAACATTATATCCACTATAATCATGAAAAAGAAACAACTACTTATTTTGACATTGACATCTTTAGTGATGGTATCTTGCTGTTATAGTATTTTTGTAAAATATCCTGGAATACAAATAGTTAATGATTCGGACCTCGAATTGTATATGTTTGATTGTGCTGTTGCATTAGAAGGAAAGGATAATTCTTATATTGCTCCGCATTGGACAGTGCCGCCACACAAAACAGTTATTGGCCGTTATTCTATGTATTATAGTAAAGTCGAAGACTTGTTGGATAATGGGGTCTTACGTATAACATTTATAAATAAGGCTGATGTGGACAAGTATTCATGGGAACAAGTCGTTGAACAAAAAATCTTCTTGTATGAATACATCATTACTGAAGAGAATTTGGCAGACTATCTTATAGACGAAAGAACCTTGAGTTTCTCATATCCTCCTACAAATAAAGAATAATTTCGTATTATGCAACCACAAAAGATTTCGACAGAGGCCCTGCAGCTCTTCACCGGTGACGAGGCCTTTTACTACCGCCTTGTCCCGTTTGAGCGGGAACTTGACGATGTGGTGGCTTGTTATTGTGACGAAGGGAAGGTCTATGATGCAGTCGTTGAGGAGGTCGCAGCTGTGTATGGACTGCGGCTCTCGCTGCATCCTATGGCTTCGGACGAACTGACGCGGCTGCTGTCCTCGAACTATCGACAGACAGGTGTGCAGAAGCATTCGGAGAGTGAGGCCTTGGGCGGGCAGGACTTTGTCGGGGAACTTGTGGAGGACGCCTTCCGTGTGCGTGCGAGTGACATTCACCTTGAGCCGTCGGAGCATAGGTGTCGTGTGCGTTTCAGGGTTGATGGAAAACTGATTGAGCGTCATGTCGTCGGACGAGAACGCTATCCCGGTATCGTTAACCGAATCAAAATCATGTCGAACCTCGACATTGCCGAGAAAAGACTTCCGCAGGATGGGAGGATAATGTATTCTCGGGGCGACATCAAGTTTGACATCAGGACATCGGTGATGCCGACGATTTACGGGGAGAAGATAGTCTTGCGCCTGCTCTCACGTGACGGACGGCACATCTCTCTGGAGGAATTGGGCTTTGACGAACGGCAGCTCGGGGACTATTTGAACGCGGTCAGCCGTCCCCACGGGCTTGTACTCATCAGCGGCCCGACAGGCTCGGGAAAAAGCACAACGCTCTATGCGACGCTTGAGCGGCTGAACCGAGGCGACAACAACATCCTCACCATAGAAGACCCGATTGAATACACCCTCGACGGTATCAATCAGGTCCAGCTTAAGGAGGAAATCGGACTTACTTTCCCTGTCGCGTTACGGACCTTCCTACGTCAGGACCCGGACATCATCATGCTTGGCGAAATCCGCGACGAGGAGACCGCGGAGATGGCAATTCGCAGTTCCCTGACCGGCCACCTTCTGCTCTCCACCTTGCATACGAACAGCGCTTGGGGCTGCATCACAAGGCTTACAGATATGGGTGTCCATCCCTACCTGATTTCAGAGACCCTTATCGCCTGCATCGCGCAGCGGCTTGTCCGCCTTCTCTGTCCTCACTGCAAGTCATCTTCCGGCAAGGCCGTGGGATGCCCGCAGTGCCATTACACCGGCTATCTCGGCCGCAAGGCCATCTATGAGGTCGTCCGCATTGACGATACCCTCTCCGCCGCAGTCCGTGAAAATGTCCGCGATGTCAGCGGCATCCTGTCTCAGAAAGGCGTGCGGACGCTCCGCGAATCTGCTATGTCTCTTTATGAATCCGGGGAAACCTCGTTTGAGGAGATTGCCCCTATCTTGAACACTATGTAATCTGATATATGAAACGCTGCCTTCTTCTCCTGATTTTAAGTCTGATCGGTCTCTTCATCCTGAGTCCGGTCCGGAGCTTCGGAATCTCCACTGGGCATAGTCGGTCATTGGCCTTCCCTTCGTGTATTCATTCCGATGACTCGACATCCCGAGCCTGGCTTCTGCGTCGGAACTTTTCCGTCTTGGCCGAAAGAATCCCTGCTTACAACAATGAGATTGACGTATCCGTGACCAATTTTTCGGTCTCTGAGCTCATAAAGGGCATAGCCATATCGAACGGACTGAGCATCGCCATAAATTTCGACAAACGTAAGGCGATTACCTGCAATATTCAGAAAATACCTGTATGCGATGTTCTGGCTTTCATCTGCAACGAGAAAGGCATAGAGGCGACATTTTCCGGGGATATAGTCTCATTGACTGATTTTGTTCCTCCCGTGCCTGTTTCTGAGGTCAGGTTTTCTCGTGACCCGGCTGACAGCACGGTGTTTTCATTCGACTTCTCAGCCTGCACATTGGATGCAGTAGCTCGTCGTTTCAATGTAGTGACCGGAGGCAATCTTCTCTATCCCAATTCATTGGCCGATCGGCAGGTCTCGGCTTTCGGAACGGGGATGACGCTTGATGAGGCTGTGAAGACCATTGCAGCCGTTAATGTGCTTTCTGTTCGTCGGGAAGAGGACTCGTGGTACTTGTTCGAGAGCGGAAAAGAGCGTGGCGCATTCTCTTCTGCGTTCTTCGACGAGCAGGAGGAGGCGTCTCCGCAGACTGGAACCATCGTCTATGCGATGAAGCACAGGACTGTCGAGGATGTCGTGAACATAATCCCGTCTTCACTGAAACAGAATATGGAAATCACGCCATTCGCGGACCTCAATGGGATAGTGGTCAGCGGAGACAGAAAGGTGGCCTCGGAAATCCTGTCGTTCCTTTCTGAGATAGACGTGAGCGTTCCGCTGATTTCTATTGACGTTATGATTGTTGATGCGACCACAAGTTCCGCACAGTCACTCGGGCTGGGGCTTGGCACCGGCTCGGAGAAGGGAAAGAACAGCGCGACTTTCTCTCCGGGGCTTGGTCTGACGCTTAACGCAGACTCGATAAACCGTCTGCTCGCATCATTCAGCGGACTCGGCTCAATTAATCTTGGACAAGTCTCTCAATTCTTTTATGCCGACCTCCAGCTCCTTGAGGAGAGCGGCAGGATTTCGCTCCGTTCCACGCCGAGGCTTTCCACTTTGAACGGTCACAAGGCCGTACTGAAGAGCGGCGAGGTGAAATACTACAAGGAAAGTCAGGTGAACATCATAGGCACGCAGAACCCCTTGCAGTCGGAGTCCTATCTGTGGAAGAACGTCGAGGCGAACTTTGTCCTCGACATCACACCGTACATGAGTCGCGACAGCACAATCACCCTCACGGTCAATCTCAGCCAGGACGAGTTCACCGACACCGGCTCGAAGGACAACGAATATGCCCCACCGGGAATCTCCAAGCGCAGCTTCACCTCCATCATAAGGGTCAAGGACGGAGATATGGTTCTGCTCGGTGGCATTGAGAAGAACCTGACAGACAATTCCTCCCGTGGTCTTCCGTACGCCTCCCGTGTCCCAGTGCTCCGCTCCGTATTCGGAAAGACGAAGAAGAACCGCACGGAAACAAAGCTCAACATCTTCATAAAGCCGACGATACTCTGAAACATCTCCCCGCTTAACGATAACCACAAAAAACACTTCTCATGAAACAGAAACTGCTGACCCTCTGCACTCTGACTCTGCTTCTCGCCTTGTCAGACCTCCGTCTTCCGGCACAGACTCTCGCAGTCGGAAGCACCCTCATGTCCGCGAAGAACAATCCCTATCTTGTCCCACCCACGCCCGAGGCCGCCGCATTTCTCAATTACGGCCAATATTCCGTTTCCCAAGCCTCGGGACAAGTCGATGTGTCAATCCCCATTTATGAAATCCGGACTCGCGAACTGACATTCCCCGTCAGCCTTTCCTACATCGGTGGTGGAGTCAAGGTCACTGACAAGGCCAGCTGGGCAGGCCTCGGTTGGGTACTGAACGCCGGAGGGGTGGTAAACCTCACGATCAACGGGCTTCCGGACAAGGGGATGAACCCGGAACTACCGACAGCGACAAAAATCCGTGCGGACAAAGATGCGGCATCTCTCAACTTGACCGTCGCGGAAAAAAGTAACGGCCTCAACGACACGGACAGGATGCGTGACCGCTATGATTACACGATGGGAAAGACCGGCGGCTCATTCTACATTGCCGGTTACAATAACTACTTGCAGGTTCCATATACAGAAAACCATATTCGGAGGCTTGTTAACAGTACAGGAAAGCTGACGGCAGGATTCGTCATCACAGACGACAGCGGGACCTCCTATCACTATGAGCAGGCCGAGAAATCGACAGTCATATCCACGGTCTATAACCATAAGACCGGAGTAATGAGCCCGCTGTGCGAGTCCTGCACATACGATAGCGCGTGGTATCTGACAAAGATTGTCTCAATGAACAAAACAGACAGCATAAACTTTGTCTATGCTCGCCGCCAGGATTCATACATTGACCGGACTCTGTCCCATTCATACGAAATACGGCATACTGGCGGGACAGCGGAACAGCCGGAGAGGGAGGCCAGCAGCATTATCCATACAAGAACGGTTAACTCCACCCCTGTTTTGAAAGAAATCCGTTTTCCTCAGGGCAGGCTCGTCTTCACCACAGCGGAATCGAATGCCGATGGTCGGAAGTTCCGACTTTCCGGAATAGCGCTCTATGACAAGAGCGGAAAGAAGATGCGCAGCGTGGAGTTCGCTCACGGCACGTTTGCCGGAGGTCGTCTGAAACTGGAGACCGTGACTTTCAAAGGCGCAACTGAAACTGTCTATGACAGCTATGACTTCAAGTATTATAATGAGGATGTCTCTGTGTCAGACCTTGCCGCCAAGTCAAGTCTGGGCTATCTGGCAATGTGCTCCCCTAACTGCTATTATGCCCAGGACTTGCAGGGCTACTACAATGGCAAGTCCAATCCGAGCCTGTTGGGCTATCTGCCTGTCGGGGATAAATATTATGACACCTATATTGCAGACAGAAGTCATTCGGCGAGTGCTGCAAAGATTCATTCTCTTAAGTCCATTGAGGGAATCACCGGTGCATATACAGAACTTGTCTATGACACGGAGGATTATGCCGTTCCGCGAACTCCCGCAATCAAGGTGAGGCAGGTGATTTCAAAAGATTTGGCAACAGGACGGACGATTACGCGGAACTATGACTATTCGAACCCACAGAATTTCAACATACCCTTTGACCCGAGCCTGTTTGAGGACTATTCGGTGACGCAGGTAAGAAATATGAATGTCGGGCAGGCCGGCCCGTATGAAATCACTCAGTCGTGGACGTGTAGCTCTGAGCCATTAGTCCCTGGGTGGCATTATTCTTCCCGAATTGCATACCGCAGGATTGTTGAAAAGATAATAGACTCATCCTCACCGTCCGACACCTTGAAGACAGTCTATGGTTTTGACATCAAAGAGCCGGAGTTCGTGTTGACGGAGCAGTTTCAGGAACGGTATTACAACTCACAGCGCGAGGCCTACGCGCAGTGGAAGGAAAAGCTGTCGGAGGCCATGGGCTCTGGATTATATACCTCCGTTCAACGGATTGGCGGATTCTCTGATTCAAGATATGAGATTCCGGGATATGTCGTTGACAATTCATGGGCCAACGGCAATCTTTCCAGCGTGGACGAATATGAATGGAAGGGCGGGGAATATGTCTTGAAGCGTTCGATAAAGAATACGTACAAGGAATATGGACGAAAGAACAGGGAATCAATAGGTATTTATTGCAAAGGAATCTTGCCTAGATTCTTGGGCTTGGAGTATGAGGGAGGCGACTTTCTATATTTCTATTGCAAGTCAGTTTTCAACTTTTATTTCTTCGACATCTGCATCTCAACAGGATGGAAGAAACTCGTGTCAAGAGTGACCACCGAATACGATGGTGATGTTCCCAAAGTTACGACAGAATCATTTGGCTACAACGCTATTGAACGTGAAATCAGACCTCATTCGCTATGTACATACCACGACCGTGCGGTTAAGAATGGTCTCCGACTATGGCGAGACGTATCGTTTCGTCGTTACCTCTATGACTCGTCTCTCCTCCCGTCGAATGTTATTGACACGATGGCTGCAAGAAACTATATCTCAGCCGTGATTGAAGACCAGCACACCAGGCTGACAGGTATCAGTGGACCGACGATTACGAAGAATCATCATTTTGTTTTAGACGGAGACAATGTTTGTGAGAAGAAGACAGAGGCTTTTTGTACCAATAGCAATTCCCCTGAATGGAAACGCAGTTTTGAAGTGCTCTTGTTCAATTCCAACGCTCAACCGCTCAGCGCAGTTGATGAGGATGGTGTGCCTTATGTCTATCTGTGGGGATCTGATGACAGATATCCAATCTTGGTTGTACGTAACGCCCAGTATTCTCAAGTGGAGAACGAGACTGTCAACGGCTACTCATTTGATGAACTGCCGGCGTTGCTCCCTAATGCCCAAATCTGGAGATATGAATATGCGCCTTTGCTTGGACTTACCGGAAAGGTCGCTCCCGACGGAGGGCGGACAGGCTATGACTACGATGATTGCGGGCGCCTGACGAGAGAAAAAGTTATGGCAGGTGCAAAGTGGCAGACTTTGAAGGAGTATGTTTACACTTTGGGCTATTCGGGAAGCGTTACCCGCAACAGTATAGAGACAAAAACCCGTTTTGACGACCAACTTTATATCAAGACACGTGAGTTTTTCAATGCTTTCGGGCATCCGGTTCAGTCTATGGTATTTCAAGCCGGAACCTCAGGGAAGAATATTGTTTCGGACATTGTTCCTGATGCTCTTGGACGGATTATTCGACGTTCTTTGCCGACTCCTGTCAACTCTGACGGCAATTATTATCCTGGACTTTTGCCATATACCCGTGGATACTACAATGATTTCGCTCCCAATACGGAATATGTCTATGAAAAATCATCTTCCGGCCGTTTGATTGAGGAGTGCGGCCCGGGACAGATGTGGCGAAATGACCGGAAGTTCAGAATACGGAAATATTCCCTGAATGACACTACCGCCTCTCGTTCGTGCAAACTGTTGCAGCTTGTCTATGCGACTAATCTGGACAATGATCAATTCTCGTCTTCTGGGTTATATCCGAATGGCTATCTGAACATACGTGAATCGGTCGATGAAGACGGAATAACAATCTTTACCTTTGTTAATCCGGTCGGGCAATCGGTGCTTGAACGCAGATTTCTCGGCAGCACCCGTTTAGACACTCACTATATTTACGATAACTACGGAAATCTGAGAATTATTCTTCCTCCTATGGCATCTTCGGCGCTCAATTCTGTGACGACTGCTGAAGAGAAGCAGGCTTTGATGGATAAATATGCTTTCATTTATGGTTATGACCCTCTGAACCGCCCTGTCCGGGTCAAGGAGCCAGGCAAGGAATGGGAGTATAGGCGCTACGACAAGGCAGGTCACTGTATCTTCGTTCAGGATGGAAAGTTGAGGGAAGTAGGGAAATGGAAATTTGAAATCCCTGACCGACAAGGCCGTCAAGTTATGACGGGACTTTGCAAGAATACGGATGTTGAAAGTATTAGGTCGGTGTTTGTTTATGCGAGCCCTACAGAATCTACGACGGGTTACACAGGGTATGGAATAAGCAATCTGACTTTGACTGAACCTGAGTATCTGACAATAAACTATTATGACAGTTATGATTACAGGTCCCTAGTCCATTTTGCTGGTTCCCTGCCAGCCGTTCCAACGACGTCAGATTCTCTCTTTACTCAGGTGTACACCAATATTGTGGAGGGCAAGGACATCTCGGTCATCGGTCAGTTGACCGGCAAGCTTGTGCGTGAAGTATCAGGTGAAGGATGGACTTTCAGCTCATATTGGTATGACGAACTTAACCGCCCGGTGCGAACTGCTTCTCATAACACAAGCACCGGCATCGCGGACGAAGTTTTCACTAACTATAACATTTCAGGAAAGCCTGTTCTAAAGAAACGAATTCACCTTCGTGGGGCGGACACTGTTTTTACTGAAATGCAGGAGTTCCGCTACGACCGTATGGGGCAGCACGTGGAAACGCTTCACGGAATGAACGAAAAGGAAATGAAGCCGATGCTGCGAAATGTCTATGATGATGTAGGAAGGCTCGTGAAGGTTGTTTATGGGGAGAGTTTGGACAGTCTGACATATTCCTATAACATCAGGAACTTGCCGACGTCAATCTCCGGCACAGACTTTTGCCAGAATCTGTATTATAACATCAGCCCGGGTACACGCCGGCATAACGGATTTGTTAGCGCTGTTAGTTGGAAGGTGGGTAATCATCAATGGCAGGGCTACAAGTACGGCTATGATTCTGCCGGACATCTGATTGTTGCAAGTTATGCTGAGGGTTCTGCCCTTACGGATAATATCGGACGATACGATGAGAGTTTCACATCTTATGACCTCAATGGGAATCTCCTTAGGCTTAGGAGAACGGGGCAGACTGGAGTGAATTCTTTTGCGAGGGTGGATGACCTAACTTTGGAATATGACGGAAACCATTTGGTCAAAGTGAGCGATGCTGTGGCAACGATGCATCCGAACGTGGCATACAACCGTTTCAACGGGGGCTCGCAGACGGAGGTTCAATATGAGTATGACGCTTGCGGAAACCTAGTGTACGACGACAATCGCAGGCTGTTTCTTTCATACAATCATCTTTCGTTGCCGGATACACTTTCTTTTGAAAATGGCGGTAGGCTTCTATATGGCTGGGATGCTGAAGGGCGGAAACTTTCGCTTACTATTGAGGAACCGGGAAAGGAGGATGTCCGCAAGGACTATCTCGACGGCGTGATATATCGTGACGGCGTCCCGGAGATGCTTCAGACAGCAACGGGCTACTATTCCTTTAAGGATGGCAAGTATCGCCATTTTATAAGGGATTATCTCGGCAGCGTTCGCCTCGTCCGTAATGAGGACGGCGCCGTGGAAGAAATCAATTCTTACTATCCGTCCGGTGCATTGCTTTCTGCCCCTGTTCCGGACACGCAGCCGCACAAGTACTCCGGTAAGGAGCGCATCAATGAACTCGGTCTCGGATGGTATGATTTCGGAGCGCGGCATTACGACCCGGTGCTTATGCGCTGGCATTCTTCTGATGTCTGGGCGGAAAAAGCGGCAAATGTGTCTCCTTATGCATTCTGTTTGAATAATCCTGTTAACTTTGTGGATTCTGATGGCAAGTTTCCTGAGATTATCTGGGATTTGTTCAGTATCGGAATCGGAGTCAAGAGCTTTGCGGACAATGTCAAGGCTGGTAATGTCTGGGGTGCTGTGTTTGATGCCGGAGGCATTGTGGTGGATGTGGTCGCGGCGGCAGTTCCGATCATTCCGGGTGGAGTCGGAGCCGTGCGTGCCGGAATCAAGGCCGCCAAGGCAGCGGATACTGTCGATGATGTGGTGGATGCAGCGCGTGCTGCGGATAAGGCTCTTGATGCAGCGAAGACTGCCGACCGGGTTGACAATGCCACGGATGTTGCCAAGGGGATGAAGCGTCGTGGGCCAGAGGCGAATAGAGGCAATGCAAAGCCGCACGGAAATGCAGATCACAATAAAGCTATAGATGATAAGATTGAAGAATTGAATAACTCACGAACTGCACGAGATATCAGAAAGAATCAAACTCAAGTAGATTTCGAAGGTAATAAAGTCGGTAACAATCGTCCTGATGTCCAGTGGAATGCTGGTGGTGTTCATCATAATTATGAGGTTGACAGAACCAAGAAGAACAGCGACCGTCACAAGAAGGTTATTGAAAAGAATGACCCTAAGGCTGAGTTTGAATATGAACTGATAATAGATGGTTTCACACTATTTGACAAAATCATAAAATAATAAGAATATGATAACACGTAATTTCTCATTTATAGAAGGATATATTGATGATATTAAATCTCATATTATTAATATAATGGGTCCAGAATATCCTGTAACGGAATGTGCTCCAGCTGAACTAAAAGTCGTATTGGATTATGAAGATATCGGTTCATGTATTGCTCAAATGGTTTTGTGGGCTCCTAGTCCGGCTCAAACGGCTATTTATGGGAACCAGAGTGATGGTTTCAGTGTTTTATGTAATATCTTGAATCATCGTTTTGGTTATAATGTTACAAATATTAGTCTCACATTGGATTTAGACAATAAGATTAACAGTTCTGATATATATTTATTTAGATTATTTGAATTCTTAGGTCAGAATGGAAAAAAGCGTTTGGTTCGTGTGATGCAGGATCCTCGTTGGGATTTCTATGAAATAGGAGAGCCATTCCCGTTTGAGCAGACAGAGAAGTATAAGGAGCGCATCAAGAAGAAGCGCCTGACGAACGACATGATTCTGGACTATGCGGAGGCGATGGGCTACGACGTTCGCAACCCCGAATTCTGGAAGTCAGACAACGCGACCTATCTCGAATGGTCGTGGATACCGGTTACAAAGCAGAATAAGCCATGAAACAAAATCTCTCTGTGTTTAAATATGTCGGAATTTCCGTCGCCGTTGCGGATGTCGGCCACGACGGAGCTTCAATGAGGTGGCAGAAGCAGGCGAAGTCTGGCTTGGTTCTTCTGGTCGTGACCGGCGCGGCTATTGGCAGCAGAGAGCTCGACCGCTCGAATCCGATTGTCCGGCGTATAATCGACAATCCCGAACTGCTCTCGTCGGAGCACGCGGACGGCACACGCATCGACTATGTCCGGAGTTCCCTGCTTGATGATGCCCGTGCCAGGTTTGAGCGTTCGGGGCAGTTCGTCGCGGGAACGGTCGTGACCGCAGATTTAGGCTCCATTGACATTGATGCTGAGGTAGATGATGTGAGGCGGCGAAGGCTCTCCTTCAATGCGCTGAAGTCGGATGCGGCTCTTCGTGACTTTCTCGCGGCACGGCTGTTCCGGAAGCTGCTTCTGCCAGTTCTCCTGTTCTGGCTTGTTGTTCTTGTTGCCAACTTTTTCACCAGTTCCTCGCTTACGGAGAAACTTGCCGAACATCAGGCTCTCAGCTACGAAACAGGCCGCTCGGCAAGGCTCCTGTCCGAGAAAAACTCCGCCCGTTCAAAATTGGTCGCCGACTATGAAGGTGTCGCCCATATTGAGTCTGCCGTTTGGAGCGACGCCATCGCCTCCGCCCTTTCCGACGGAATGCGGCTCACAGAAATCCTTATCAACGAAGCCAAGTCTCGCCGGAAGAACGCCATTCCTGACGACTGCGTATTCATATCCCTGAAAGGGGAGAGCCTCAACTCCGAAACCGTTTCCGCATTTTCTGAGAACTTGAAACGCATCGCCTATTTTCGTAGAATTGAGGTCGTCAGTCTGAACCGCGTCCGAAATGAGGACCTCTCCACATTTGAAATACATGTCCTGATGCCTGCCGGAAACTAAGTCTTTCATGTAAACCAATGATTGTAAATTGCTCATGAAACGAAATCTCTCATTGCTAAAACTTATCGCACTGCTTGTCGTTTTGCCGATTTTTGTCTGGTGTATGGCTCTTTCGCGGACTTTCGACTTGTGGCAGGACTGGCGGGCGCTTCTTTCTGAATCGGAGTCTGTAGTTGTTCTGCAGGCTCGCAGCACTATCGCAGGCAGTGAACCGGCTCTAAGCAATGGCGGGTTCGTTGGAAAAGTTTCGGAACTCTGCAAAGATCGTTCAGTTTCCGTCCTTGCTTTCTCTCCGTCAGAACTCGGTGCGGAGGGTGAGCTGAGGCTCTGCGGCGCGGACATCGTTCTCTCCGGTGATTTCAAGTCTCTACTTCAAATCCTTGAAGTGGTGGAGTCCATTCCGGAGATACGCATCTGTTCCTCCGCTTTCAACTCCTACCGCCCCTCCCGAAACCAGCTTTCCGTTATGCTACGCCTCTCTTTACGGCAGCTTGAGAGCTCTCATCCGTTTGATAAATCGCCTCAGGATTGAAGATTAAACAAAGACTGAAAGATGATGAAAACCCAATGGAAAGCATACGCCCTGCCTATGGTGCTAGTGTTGTCTACTGTTGTTCTGCTGATAATTTTCTTCGCCTACGATTCTCTAGCGTTGAAGTACAAACGTTATTCCCGCTACAGTGAGATGCATCAGGAGCGCGAGAACTTGACTTCTGCATTGAATCTCTACCTTCATGATAGTCTGTTGTGTGCCGCCGGAGACAGCGCGGACGTCTTTCTTTTTGACGAAGAAGATTCGGTTCGGGTTACTGTTTCCGACTGGGGACTCTATGAACGGGTATGTCTTTCCAATCATTCTCCCGATGCACTGACTATGTTGGTCGGACGCCGAACCGAGTGTCCGGCAGAGGCTGCGTTCTGGATATGCGATCGCAACCGTGCCTTGTCATTGGCCGCAGATGCGCGGATAGAGGGCTTGGCCTACATCCCCATGAACGGACTGAACTACACCGAGATAGCCTCACGCTACTATTCAGGCCTGCCTTTGTCGGAGTCAGACCTGCGGCTCTCTGACTCAGACTTGCCCCCGCTTGACTCCGTCGCTTTCAGGAAGGCATCGGAGTTGTGTCGGCTCTGGTGTAAGGGCGATATGGACATTGCTTCGTCCGGTTGTCTCTCTGGGGAGAGAGTTGTACTTTCGCGGAGTTCTGGGCTTTGGGATGCTATTGTTTCGGCAAGAAGCGTGACGGTGGAGAGTGACTTTGAAGGGATGGTGCAGATTTTTGCGAGCGATACTGTAATTGTAGAGGAAGGGGCCGTACTGCGTTTCCCGTCTGGAATTTTCGTCAATGTCGCTAATGTCAACAATTCTTTAGACGATTGTCACTTAGGCGTTTGTCGTCCCTTTGTCAGACTTGGTTCCGGCAGCGAGGTCTCCGGCTACATTGCAGTTTTCAGCGAGAATGTCGACGGCGGACTGCGTTTTCCAAGCTATGTTCAAGAGTCTGGCTCCACGCTTTGTGGACTTCTCTGCATTGACGGTTCATGCGAACTGGCGGGCGATGTCTATGGCGCAGCCTACATCCGTGACTGCTACCATCGTTCGGGCGGAAACATCTTTCCCGGAACCCTATGTGACGCACATTTTGTCCGCAGCGACTCTCTTGCTTTTCCAATTCTCTTGTCTGGAGTCTATACAAGAAAAATAATTAAGAAAATCTATTGAAGATGAAGCGGTTATATGTAATTCTAAAGAGTCTTGAAACGAAAGTTACCCGAGGTAACAAACTGCTCAAGGCCAGCACCTTGACCGAGGTTCTGGTTACGATGGTTGTTTCCGGCTCGTTAATTTTTGCGCTCTATGAGGGTATAGTGTCTCTACCCAGGATGTTCCGCAAGGCGGAGTCCGGCGGATTCCATGAGGAAATATCATCCCTTGAAGCCGTTGATGTCCTTCGTATGCGTTCGGACAGTCTGGCTCTTACGGCAGAAGGAATGGTCTCCTTTCGGAATGGTCGCCCATCAGACACACTTGCGCTTGATTATCCCGACCCATTCCTCCGCCCTCTGGGCAGACCTGTCACGTCGGTAAAGTCTTCCAAATCTCAAACACCGGTTTTGACACACGAATCTGTGCCATCTCCCGACTTTACCTTTAAGGGCATTATTAGCAGCGACTCCGGAACAAAGGCTATGATTGTCCGCGGAGGAGAATTGCTTATGATAGAGAAAGGTGATAGAGTCGGGCAATTTGATGTGGTCTCATATTCTCCGGACACTCTGATGCTCAAATGGAAAGGACACAAAATTGAAATGAAATCGCGATGAAAGCCAATCTTTGTGCATTTTCCCTTATGGAGACGTTAGTTGCTTCGGTCATATTCCTTACCGTCTTTATGATTGCCACGGATGTTCTTGGGAACCTTGCTGCTCATAACCTCGACTATCCGGGACCGGTCGCAGTGGAACGCGAGATTGAACGATGCAGGGTGGATGCAATAGAAACGGATGAGGTGTTTACGGAGCGCTCGTATGATTATCCTTGGGGCTGCATCCTTATCTCTGTGGCTCCTTACGGGGAGATGGCGGAACTTCGACTGATGACTGTTAGTGCAAGAATAAACGGAGGTAATGTCGTGACATATAGGTATATAGAAACCAGTCATGACAAATAGGTATATATCATAATCAGAACAGGATGTCAATCTTTAAGAGAAAATTCTCCGATAGAGACAAAAAGTCGTTCTTCATTCAGTTGCATACGCTGATTTGTTCAGGGCTGGATTTTAGCCGGACTTTCGGACTGCTCATTGAATGTGCTGACGGGGAGAATAAGGACCTTTATTCACGGGTTTTCGGACATGTCGTCGCAGGGGAAGAATTATGGCGTGCGCTTGAAACCGAACCGGCTTTCACGACAATGGACTGCAGTGTTGTCCGAATTGGTGAGGAAACAGGGAGACTGTCGGAAACTCTCGATTTCTTGACGGACTACTATGAAAAACGGGACGGTCGTCGACGAATGGTCGTCAGCGCGTTGAGTTATCCGCTGATAACCCTTTCGGTCGCCGCGCTTGTTCTCGTATTCATGCTTTTAGTTGTGGTACCGATGTTCGAACAGGTGTATTCGAGGATGGGAGGCGAACTTCCTGGCATCACAAAGAGGATAGTCCAGTTTTCGGACTATGCCCCTGCCGCTCTGCTTGTCACATTGGTTCTGGTGACAGTTTTATATGTTCTGAAGAGGCTGTATGGTAAATCCGATTCCTGGCAGCGCGTGTCATCTTCACTTTGGCTTCGCATCCCGTTTTTTGCCAATCTTGTTTGTAAGTGGCAGTCCGCCCGTTTCTGTCGCATATTCCATCTTCTTGTCAGCTCAGATGTCCCGATGCTTGACGCCCTTTCTCTCATGCAAGGCATTGTGACGTTCTATCCTTTCCGGAAGTCCTTAGAGAAGGCTGCTTCCGTAGTTGAACGAGGTGGCTCATTATCAGAAGGTCTTGCTCCATATTTGACTCTATACGGCAAACGTCTTCTTGTTCTTCTCCGTGTTGGAGAAGAAACCAACACTCTCGGCCGCACTCTCCTTTCGCAGGCCGATTCCCTTGACTCCGAGCTTGAGCATAAAATCCGTCAGATGAATAACATCGTTGAACCGCTCCTCATTCTTTTGGTAGGAGTCATAGTCGCCTTTGTCCTGATTGCCATGTATATGCCGATGTTCCGTCTCGGACTCACCATCGGCTGAGTACTAAAACTCCAGAAACAGCAGATGGTGGCGCTGTCGTAGTTGTCGGCGAAGGCTCTCTTAGATGAAAACTGATTGTTTTCGCATCTGCCTTCGGCTGAATTGATTTGCCGTCGGATTGGATGCACAAGGATTGAAATTATTTGAAACTATACTTACGATTATTCCTGAAATATTTTGAAGTATAGTTTTGAATAATTATTTTTTCCGTATGCCCCATACGTCAGCAGTTCAATAGCCAGGTCTTTCAATGAATATTTCTTCTGGGGTGGCTCTGCCGCCCTTGGCGAACCGCTCGTGGTTGTTACTAAAGACTAGAACCTTTCCAACTCCGTCAGGGAGGCAGGAGCGTTTGAATTGCTGGGAGAAGAAGCGGCGGAGGAAGGTGCGGAGACATTTGCTGGGCCTATAATTCTAATGAATTATCCTTCAGCAGGAAATCATAAATGCTTATGGTTGTGATACCGGATTCATCCCTTGTCACCGGACTTTCTTCTCCGATAACGATGATCTTTTTGAATGAATCATCTACTTTCAGCAAAGAAGCCCGTTCCTGCTTTATTTTCTCATCAGACTCCATACGGTATGCCGACTGTATGTAGTAACGTTTGCTACCCAAATTGCAGATGAAATCGACTTCGAGAGTGGAGCGCTTCTGTTTTCCGTCTTTATCTTTTGTCACGACAGGGACGACCCCAACGTCCACATTGAACCCGCGTGTCCTCAATTCGTTGTACACGATATTCTCCATCAGATGGCTTTTTTCCGACTGGCGGAAATTGATGCGTGCGTTGCGTAATCCCAAATCCATGAAATAATATTTGTAAGGGGAGTTGATATACCGTTTCCCTTTGATGTCGTAGCGGGTGGATTTTTCAATTAGGAACGAATCGCAGAGATAGTCAATATAATCCTTGACCGTATCGTAAGATATGACTGACTTCTTTTCGCTTCGGAACGTATTGGCCAATTTGCTCGGATTGGTCAACGCACCGATTCCTGAGGCCATGATGTTGATGAGTTCTTCCAAGTCATCGTCTTTGCGTATGTCATAGCGTTCCTTGATGTCCTTAATGTAGGTTTCATCGAACAGTGATTTCAAGAAGCGTACTTTTTGCTCTTCGAACTCATACGACAATATCTGCGGAAGTCCGCCATACAACATATATTCATTGAATCCGGCCTGTACTGTTCCGGAATAGGCAGACATATACTCCTTAAAATTTAAAGGGTACATTTTTACCTCAAAACCGCGTCCTCGAAACTCCGTAATAATATCTTTGGACAGGAACTTTGCATTACTGCCGGTTACATAGATATCAACATTCTGCATCTTCAAAAAACCGTTCAGCACATCTTCAAAGTCATCGAGCATCTGAACCTCGTCTAGCAGGATATAATACATTCCCTCATCAGTGATACGGCTCTCCACAAAGGCGTAGAGATTATCGGGATTTCTCATACTCCGGTTCTTATAGTCCTCCAGGTCTACTTTTATGATATGATCTGGAGCGGTGCCGGATATTTCGAGATACGAAGTGAATAGCTCGAAAAGCAGATATGACTTGCCGCATCTGCGCATTCCAGTTATAACCTTGATCATCCCGTTATTTCGCAGAGAAATGAGTTCGTCCAGATATTTTTTTCGTTCAATTTTCATCGCTAATCGAATTTTGTGTCACTTGGTGACGGAGTTTTCGATTACGAAAGTAACTATTTTTCTTTAGGCATCCAAAAACTAATCGAAAAAAGTGTCATCTGGTGACAATGTTTTCGACTATAATGTAATGTTACTAAAGACTAGAACCTTTCCGGCTCCGTCAGGCGTCGAGAAACAGCCGTGCTACGGCGTCGGAAGGCATTCGCCAGTCGCCGCGGGGGGAGAGGCTGACGCTGCCTACCTTTGGGCCGTCGGGGAGGCAGGAGCGTTTGAATTGCTGGGAGAAGAAGCGGCGGAGGAAGGTGTGGAGCCATTTGCTGATGGTGGTGCTGTCGTAGCTGCCGGCGAAGGCTTTCTCCGATAGGAACTGAATTTTTTCCGGGGCGAAACCGAAGCGGAAGAAATTGTAGAGGAAGAAATCGTGGAGTTCGTATGGCCCGACGAGGTCTTCCGTCACCTGAAGGATTTCCCCGTCCTTGCCGGCCGGGAGAAGTTCCGGGCTTACAGGGGTTTCCGTTATGTCAATCAAAATTTCCCTGACAGTTCTGGACTTTGCGCCCTCTGAAATCGTTGCAGACTCGATATTGTCAGCCGTCCAGCGCACGAGATGCCGCACGAGAGTCTTTGGGATGCTGGCGTTCACGGCATACATAGACATGTGATCGCCGTTGTAGGTCGCCCAGCCGAGTGCGAGCTCTGAGAGGTCGCCCGTGCCAACGACTATGCCTCCGGTCTGGTTGGCTATGTCCATAAGAATCTGTGTCCTTTCTCTTGCCTGGGAGTTCTCGTAAGTCACATCGTGCACCGCCTTGTCGTGACCGATGTCCAGGAAATGGCGGTCACAGGCTGCGGTAATTGAAATTTCGCGCACAGTCACGCCGAGCGCCTCCATAAGGTCCAGTGCGTTGCGGTAGGTCCGGTCTGTTGTGCCGTAGCCCGGCATCGTCACTCCCACTATGCGTTTGCGACTCCAGCCGAGGCGGTCGAAAGCCTGAACCGTCACCAAAAGTGCCAGCGTGCTGTCGAGTCCGCCCGAGATGCCGATGACTGCGCTCTTGCAGCCTATGTGCGCGAGCCTTGTCAGAAGCCCTTCCACTTGAATGTCAGTCACTTCCTTGCAGCGCTCGTTCAGAGCCTCGGTGCTACCCGAAGGCACGAACGGATGGGGATCAATGCCATGTAGCAGTTCCTCTTCAAAGTCCGTTTCGGCAGCAGCGCCGAGCTGTACGTTCCTATAGCCTTCTTTCCAGCTGTCGCTGACACCGTTCGGCAGGACTGCACGGAATGTACTGCTCTTCTGGCGGAGAGTCTCGAGTTTTTCAACGTCCACGTCTGCCGCAATCAGCGAGTCTGAGAGGCTGAACCGCGTGTTTTCAGCGAGTATCTGCCCATTTTCAGCAATCAGCGCGGCACCGGAATAGACAAGATCCTGAGTGGACTCACCGTAGCCTGCGGAGCAGTAGACATATCCTCCGCGCGTTCTTGCCGACTGCATCGAGACGAGTTCCTTACGGTAGCCGTTCTTGCCGATGACCTCATTGCTTGCAGAGAGGTTCACCGTCAGAAGCGCGCCGGCGACGCTGTGGAACGAAGAAGGCGGCATCGGCGTCCATAGGTCTTCGCATATCTCCACGGCAAACGATGCCTTGCCGATGGAGAAAATCTGGTTGGGCCCCAGCACTGCATTTTGCCTCGCATAGACAATTTCTGCAGGAGATTGCATAAATTCTGCTCCGGACGTAAACCAGCGGCATTCGTAGAATTCGCCGTAGTTCGGAAGGTGAATCTTTGGCACGATTCCGCAGACTTTTCCACCATGCAGAACGGCCGCACAGTTGTACAGATGGCCTCTGAAGCGCACCGGAACGCCGACAACGACAGTGATTGAGAGCCCTTCGGTGTGTTCGGCAATCGACTCCACGGCCTTCTCCGCCGCCTCAATCAGCATATTCTGACCGAAAAGGTCTGCACAACTATATCCCGTCACGCACAGTTCCGGAAACACGACAAGTGAGACCTTTCTTTCTTCAGCCATGTCAATCAATTCACAAATCTTCGCCGCATTCCCGGCTGGGTCGGCCAGTCTCACTACAGGAACCGCCGCCGCCACTCTTACAAAACCATAGTCCTTCATCTTACAATCTTTCATTTGGCAGGCTCACGCCGATTGAATTTTTTGAATCCCAGAGAAACATGATGCCGGTGTTCTCCCCAATTGAGACGACTTCCATCTCGGAGCTTCTGCTCGTTGGTTTGTCCGCACCCGCGTTCTTCCATTCCAAGTAGGCTGATATTCTTTGACCTGCTGCAGTCGGCATCTCTCCACAGGTCATCTTCAGCCATTCCTGTCCGTCGTCAGAACTTAGGAAAAAAGTCCTGTTGTCCGCGTTGACGCCCTCCTGCCACGTCTGGGCGTCATATATAAACACTTTCTCACCAGAAACAGTGAACGCGATTTTGTCCACGTGTACTGGCGCCACAACCCCTCTGTCTATCTTTTCCTTGCAGCCTCCTATTGCAAGGAGTGAGGCTACAGCCATCCAATAAAAAACTTTCTTCATCTCTGACCTTGTTCTACCGTAAGACAATACTCTTGCGAATGACAGTCTCGCTGCCGTCCCTATTGTGGATGACGGCTTTAAGCAGGCCATCTTTCCTCACATGGAAATAGTTTGAACTGTCGACCTCTATCTCTTTGCCGTCGAAATACCATGTGACTGGTGCATCCTCGATGACATTGTTCAGCAGAAGAGGAATACGCGCACCTTCATTGAAACTGCCGTTGATGTTTCTTCCTCGTTTGCTGAAAGCTATTCGTGGAATCGTTCCGTTTCTCTTTTCGGTGGTGAATGATATGCCGCGCACTTCGCCGGACGCTTCCGGTTCTCTTACTGTTATGGTTGCCGTGTAGCCGGTTTCCGGTTTAAGCCCGTCGATAAAAACGGAATATTTTCCTTTTTCATAGTTCGCAGCGGAGAACTCCCTGCCGTCGCATTCCACTTTTACTTCTCGCGCTTCCTTGTCGCTGTATATGTCCAGAATCGCTGCTGTCTGGAATATGTCCGTAACTATCACCGTTCCTACTCCGGAAGCTGTCAGGCTGACATTGCCATTTCCGAGAATCTTTATCTCCCTAAGTTCGGCGGAACAGTTTTCTTTCGTGTTCCAGCAGGCGAGTCCGTTTGCCGAGTTCAATGTGCTGTGGTTTCCTGAAGGGAAGAATATCGCGGCTATCTGCGAATCGTCGGGCGAAAAGCTTCTCCCCTTGCCACGTGCCTGTCCGACGACATTCGGGTCTGCCTCAATCAAATCCGCGCACTGCCTGTCGGGGCGGCAGTTGACTTCGTTGTAGTAGTTCCATCTTTCGGCGGCCGTCAGCATTTTACCATAATTGTCCGACTTTCCGGCTTGATTACCAGACTTGTCAATATGATAGACGAGCAATCCCTTTCCGCCGATGTGTCTGTCCCAGGCTTTGTTGTCGCGGCACTCAAGCAGGAAATACTCGTCCGGGATTCCGGTGTCAATCCTGTAGTAGGTCCCGTCCCTGTCTATCGGCTCAATTTCGTGAGGCCCGTCGGTGAGCATCACAGGTTCGCCGAGTCCGAGGCATTCCCGGTCAATGGCATTGTAGTTGGGCGGCGTGTTTCCGTTGTTGTTCATGTTTCCTCCGTCCATCAGTCCTGTCGATCTCCACAGCGCCTCCGCCTGCCCTCCACTGAGCTCATAATCAGTGTCGTAGAGATCAGGAAGCCCGAAGGTGTGGCTGTATTCGTGACAAAATGTGCCGATTCCGGCGAGGACATATTTTCCTGTCACGGCATATCCACCACCGTGTTCAACGACTTCAGGCGTCAGTTCTGAGGTGCATGCGTAGCTGTCGATTCTCTTTCCGTTGAGGGTCAGGGACTTTCCTGCGCCGGACTCTATGTAGTAGGCGTGCGACCAGATGCAGTCTTCGCCTGAGCCGTCTGCCTCATCTCCCCCTGAAAAGAATACGAAGACATTGTCCACGTAGCCGTCATTGTCGTCGTCATATTTCGAAAAGTCCGTTCCGTTCTCTGACGCCAGTTTACAAGCATCAATGATCATCTGCTCCGGATTCCTGTCATCACCCTTCCTGTTATTACCTCCGTAATATTTGCGGTTCTCAGGCAGCGTCACGACTTCTGACACGTCAAATCTGAAATCCACGAGTCCGCCGAACTGGTCGTTGAAGTAGTCGAGCGCGCTGCCGGCCGCCCCGTTGTAGGAATAGCCGTTCTTCGTGAGCATATTGACGAAATATTCCCTGCTGTATTTGAACGGCACGTCCTTGAACGCCGCGAGGATTATGATTCCGTGTTTAGGCTTTGCTGCAGCACCGCTTTTCGTGGCAGAGCCTTCCTGGGTGAGGAAATTCCTCATCCAGGGTTTTCTCGCGACAGTCTCGTTGAATACCCGCCTGCGTTCTGATGCCTTTGGATAGAATTGCCGGCCACTTCCGATGGAGAACGTCGACGCGGCGGCGTTTGCAGCACTCACGTGTGTCCCGGAAACGTTTAGGTTGCCGGTTTCGTCGTATGAGGCATAGCACCACCATCCGTCCGCATCCCTGGCAATGATGCGCCCCGATTCTGTGGTCCTGAAGTGACAGAATTCGTCTCCGCGGACATAGCCCCGGAATGTCGAGCCGTCCGGCTGCGTGTATGTAATCAGGCATTTCCTTGCCGGCGCTGCCAGAATTGTGCCCGGCAGGCAGGCGAGTGCAGTCATGACCGCCAAAGCATATAGAAAAATATTCCGTTTCATTCGAATGTCAAGTTCAGCGTTTCGTAAAAACTTGCATAATTACGCAAAAATTGTGAAATTCGCAAGTCCGTGTCAGATAATCGGGCGAAAGTAAAGAGATATGAGTCAGATTGTAATTCCAAACGATATATTTTTTGCAAATCTCATCGACGAACTTGAGACTTCCGGACATGTTCTGCTTAACGTCAAGGGCTACAGCATGTTCCCCTTTTTCCGCAACGAGAATGATGCAGCTCTGCTCCGCCCTTTCGACAGGGCTGCGGGTCTGAAAAGGGGAGAGGTGGCGCTGTTCCGGTTTCATGGGAGATATATCCTGCACCGCTGCACGGGCAAGGCCGCTTCGGCCTACCTCTTTCAGGGAGACGGCAACTGCAAGGGAACGGAATGGGCCGAACCCGAGGATGTTGTTGCTGTCGTGGAAAAAAGAATAGCCCCATCCGGGAAGGAATGGAGCTGTTCTTCTTTTTCGTGGAAATTGTGTTCTGCCCTATGGCCGCGAACCTACATCCTGCGGCGTCTGCTGCTGGGCGTGCTGAGGCGCGTCTACAAATAGACCAGTCTGCTGCGGACTACTTCTCTGTCGGAGTCGTCCCCGCGGTCTGTGCTGAAGTTGGTGTCGGCTGTTCCGGCAAGGTCACCTTGCAGTTTGTTGAATTCATTGCCCGGTCGACGTCGATTGTCGCGAAGGCCTTCACTCCTGCAATCACCTTCTCGCTTATGAGTTCCATCATCTTCAGCTCCTCTTCGCTCAGTTTCCCGAGAACAAAGTCCACTTGATGCCCGCGGCTGAAATCGTTTCCAATTCCGAGCCGGACTCTTGCATACTCTTGACTTTCAAGACATTCGTTGATGTTCTTCAGACCGTTGTGTCCTCCGTCGCTGCCGTTCTTGCGCATCCTTATCGTCCCGAAAGGGAGGTTGAGGTCGTCACAGATGATTATGACATTCTCAATGGGTATCTTCTTCTCCTGCATCCAGTACCTTACGGCCTTGCCGCTCAGATTCATGTAGGTTGACGGCTTCAGGAGAATGAACCTGTGTCCCTTGAACGGTATCTCTGCGATGTCCCCGTAGCGTTCTGTGTGAAAAACGACGTTGGATGCCTTCGCAAAGGCATCCAACACTATAAATCCCATATTGTGCCGGGTGTTTTCATATTCGGAACCTATGTTTCCGAGCCCGACTACGAGACAGTTCATCTTTCAGTCGTACAACAGATTACTACTGAGCCTGAGCAGCCTGAGCGGATGCACGGGTAGGACGAACGGAGCAGATGATGGTTGCCTTAGGGGAAACGATTGCTACGCCCTCGTAATGGAGGTCGCCGGCAACAATCTGCTTGCCAATCTGAAGCGGAGTACAGTCAACCTCAAGCGTGTCAGGAAGCTCGTGGAGCATAGCGCTGATCTTGAGCTTGCGGGCAGAAACGAGGAGCTTACCACCGGCTTTCACACCTTCCGCATGACCGGTTACGACAACAGGAACGTCGATGACCACCGGTTTGGTGTCGTTCACTGCGAGGAAATCCACGTGGAGGCACTGGTCCTCTACCGGATGCCACTGAAGCTCGTGGAGAACGGCGTTGATTTTCTGACCGTTGCTGAGCTCAAGGTCGATGATGTATGAGTTAGGAGTGTGGGTGATTGGCCTGAGAGCCTTTGCGTCAACTGCAAAGTGGATGTTCTCCATTCCGAGTCCGTAGATGTTGCAAGGTACGAGTCCTTCCTTGCGGAGAGCCTTGATGGCCTTCTTTCCGGTAGCTTCACGAAGCTGACCCTTCAATTCAATGTGTTTCATTGTGTTAATTTTTAAAATGTGTTACTCAGTTCTGTGCAGAACGTCCTAAAAAGCGCATCGCTGCGTTGCACTCACCGGTTGAATCCTCACAACCGCCCAGGTTGCTGCGGTTCATCCGCATCGTGCGCCTTGCGCTGCATCTTTTTATGGCGTTCTGCCTCCTCTGCGAGGATGACAGAACCCCATTGCACCAAAAAGTCCTGTGACTTTTTATGGGGCTGCAAAGATAGTCAATATTTTATAAAGTGAAAAACTTATTTTATCAATCCTGTCGCCTCGTTCCAGGCGAGGGTCTTGTAGTAATTGTTGAGATACTTCTTATCCGGATAAGGCAGATACATACTGAAACCGCAGTGAGATTTCACTCGAAATCCACCGTACCCCTCCATAAAATACTCCGTAGCCTCATTATAAACCACGGATTGAGCCAACGCCGCATCCAACAATTTCAATTCTTCCCCGTCAGCCCCGGCAGCGACAAAAATGCTCCGCAAATCGTAAAACCACCCGTGATTCTTTGCATACTGACTTCTGAAATAAGGCTGAAGTTCACCCGAGGCGCAATTCTTCGAATCGATGTCGTGCCGCGAGAAGAAATCCTTGCAGACTTCGACGAGCGGATCCATTTTGGAACAATCAATCACCGAAATTGTCGCTGAGCGGTTGTAGCCGCTCTGCTTGTTGTAGTAGTCGTAAAATTCTTTTCCCAAAGATATGACATCAGCCTCCTTTTTCTCAAGCAGATGCGACATCATCGTCTTGTAATTCATCCCGTCTGCCAAAATCTCCGTCTGTGAAAAACACAAAAAACGGCACTTGTCCCGCAGCTCATAAGCCACTTCGACTCCTCCCATAAAGCAGGCGTCCAAAATAAGATAATCCAACTTGTATGGGATGCTCTCGGCAAGTTCCTTTATGTCAGTCTCATAGGATGTCCCTGGATTGGACGCTATCTTCGTTTCCCCGAAACTTTTTGTAAGAGGAAAAACCTCAAAATCCCTCTCCGGTACAAAAGACTCACCCCATCGTGGGACCGATAACAGAGTTGAGGAAAGCCCCTCACTCTCTTTCTCAAACGAAGCGGGCTTCGAACAATAGCCCGGTGGCGTCCATCCCGTTCCGTGCGAAGACATAAGAACTCCCAGTTCGTCAGGGTGGTAACGGTCTTGTATGTATTTGAAAATAAGAGCAAGGTTATTTTTGGAATTTGGAATCTCACCGCTGGGAAGTTCAAGAAGTTTCTGTTTGAAAATCTGCCCGTTCGCCCCTTTGTAGAGTCTTGTCAGCACCGGCGAAGTCGGTTGGGAATAGCTCCCTTGAGCGCTGTGACTGAAGACAAAAAGCAGATTGTCCTGCGCCCCGTTGCCTGGAATGAACCCGTCTTCAAGGTCTTTAATGTCCTCCACAAGATAGCTGCTGAGGCTGTTGAAACCGAAACTCACCATCAGATGCGCCCTAACAGTGCCGTCACTTTTCCCTGGCACCCTCTTCCCGGCGTTTTGCGAAGGATTGTTGACTTTGATTTTGAAGTCTTCGTCAAGCTTGTCGCAGGAAACAACGGCCAAGGCGGCAAGGACCACGGCACAAAATATATTTTTAACTCTTTTATGCATCATAATCTCAATAACCGGACAAAAAACTATTGTCTTTTCACCCGATGTTGTAACTTTGCAAAGATATGATTTTTTTTGTTCATATCATTTTTGACAAACAAATTATCCGATAATATGAAAACGATAGTGAAAATGATTGCTGCTGCAACAGTTATGGGCTGTGCCGTTTCGTGCGGAACGCCAAGGGGCGACGAAGTCCCGTCTGATTTCAAATATCTCATCGACGAATTCGCCGACCTGAAGATTATGCGTTATCGTGTTCCTGGATGGAATGCATTGAGTTTGAGACAGAAGGAGTATGTCTACCATCTCAGCGAGGCAGCGAAATACGGACGCGACATCCTATGGGACCAGAACTGTGCCGTGAACTTGCCGGTGCGTCATGTGCTTGAGGACATAATCGAGAAATACGATGGAGACAGGGAGTGTCAGGAATATGCCGATTTCCTTGTTTATGCGAAGAGGGTATTCTTCAGCAACGGAATTCACCACCACTATGCCGAGGAGAAATTCTTCCCGGACTGTTCCCGCGAGTACTTTGCAGGCCTTATGGCTGCAGTGGGTGATGAGAATGCCGAACTTTTGGAGGCAATCTATTCCCCGACTCTCTACCGCTGGAGGAAGACTGATGTTGGCGATATCGTGAAGGGCTCTTCAGTGAACTTCTACGAGGGCGTGGACAGAAAGGAGGTCGATGATTTCTATGCGGCGATGGCTGATCCTAACGATCGTGAACCTGTTTCTTACGGGCTCAACAGCAAACTTGTCAAAGGGGATGACGGCGTCATCCGTGAGGAAGTCTATCGCATTGACGGACTGTACGGAGCGGCCATCTCAAAGATTGTCGGTGAGCTCGAACTCGCGTCCGAGGCTGCCGAGAGCGAACTTCAGAAGCAGTATATTTCAACTCTTGTCGACTACTACCGCACCGGTGACCTGCGCCTTTGGGATAAGTACAACATCGAATGGGTGAAGGACACGCTCGGGACGGTGGATTTTATCAACGGATTCATAGAGGACTATAACGACCCTCTCGGCCGCAAGGCTACTTGGGAGGGACTCGTGAATGTCCGTGATGAGGAGGCTTCGCAGCGCACCGTGAAACTTTCGGAGAACGCGCAGTGGTTTGAGGACCATTCTCCTGTCGATCCTCGTTTCCGCAAGCCTGTGGTGAAAGGCATCTCCGCCAAAGTCATTGACGCCGTGACACTTGCCGGCGATTGCTACCCTGCGACTCCGATTGGAATCAATCTTCCGAACGCTGACTGGATTCGTCGCGAACATGGTTCGAAATCTGTGACCATCGCCAACATCACCCACGCCTACGACTACGCGGCGCAGGAATCTCCGAAGAGCACCCTTGCCGAGTTCGCATGGGACGATGATGAAATCGCCATGGCAAAGAAATACCTCTCCCTCACCGATGAGATTCACACAGACCTTCACGAGTGCCTCGGCCACGGCAGCGGTCAGCTTCTCCCAGGCACGTCACCAAACGCTTTGGGCGAGTTTAATTCCACGCTTGAGGAGACCCGTGCCGACCTCTTCGGCCTCTACTATATGGCTGACCCGAAGCTTGTTGAACTCGGCATCCTTCCGGACGGCGAGGCCTACAAGGCAATGTACGCCAACTATATACGCAACGGCCTGCTCGTGCAGTTCTCCCGTGTGGAACTTGGGAAGAAAAACACCGAGGCGCACATGCAGAACCGCAAGCTCATTGCCCAGTGGTGCTATGAAAAAGGACTGGCGGACAATGTGATAGAGAAAAAGCTTCGTGACGGCAAGACCTACTTCGTCGTTAATGACTATCCGGCTCTCCGGGAACTCTTCGGCAGACTGCTCGCGGAAATCCAGCGGATCAAGTCTGAGGGCGATTACGAGGCCGGCAAGGCTTTGGTGGAGAAATATGCAGTGAATATTGACTACAACCTCCACAAGGAAGTGCTGGAACGTTACGCTTCGCTGAACCTCAAGCCTTACGGAGGGTTTGTGAATCCGCGCATCAAACCTGTGGAGAAGGACGGCAAGGTCGTTGACTACGAGATTTCCTACACGGACGGCTACTTAGAGCAGATGCTTGAATACGGGCACAAATACAGGACTCTATAATACGACGTAATTCGCCTTTTAGGATGTTCAGACGGTACGAGTACTACTTAAAGATTGAATGTGCGATGTCGCCCAATACGGTGGCATCGTACATTTCTGATCTGACGGCATTTTTCTCTGCGGTAGGAAAGGACCCGAAGGATGTGGTCCCGGAGGATATAATAAGCTATTTTGCTGAGACCACCGCTCTATCCAAACGCTCGCAGGCCCGTGTGCTCAGTTCCCTTCATTCATTCTATAAATGGATGATTATGGAGGGCGAGATGACGGATAACCCCTCTGATGCGATCGAAGCCCCTAAGCTCGGAAAATATCTTCCGGCAGTGCTCTCCGTTGAGGAGGTGGATCGGCTCATCGCCGCCGTTGACCTCGACTCTGCTTTCGGAAAGCGTGACCGCGCCATGCTGGAGACTCTTTATGGTCTTGGACTGCGCGTGTCCGAACTCGTATCCCTTAGGATTTCCAGCATTTGGACGGAACAGGGATTCGTCAGCGTGATAGGGAAAGGAGACAAGCAGAGACTTGTGCCCCTCGGTGGCATGGCACGCGACGCCATACGTGACTATCTCGAAGTCCGCGGACCAGCCGCTGACCGCGAAAGTTCCGACATCCTCTTCCTGAACCGTTTCGGTCGTGCGCTCACTCGCGTCGCGGTGTTCAAGATGATAAAGGCATACGCGGTGAAGGCCGGAATCAGCAAGGAAATATCCCCGCATACCCTCCGCCATTCTTTCGCCACCCACCTCATAGAAAATGGCGCCGACCTGCGTGCTGTTCAGGAAATGCTCGGTCACGAGAGCATCCTCACCACGGAAATCTACACTCACATTGACAGCTCGACTTGGCAACGCAACATCCTCGAACACTTTCCGCAGCGGGGTCTGCGTGATTAGGCTCCGTTATTATAAATCTATATGACCTTGTGTTCTAAAGTAGTTGAATGTAAGGATCAATATGACTTTTAAGTGTATTCTTATCAACGAGTCCTACAATTCTTTCCACAATTGTGAAATATTGTATGATAAGAGTTGTCGGAACAACCGTGACATTCAGACTTGAACACAAAGCCATTTCTCTGTCGACATCTACTATGCCAAATTTGCAGTCTGTTTCAATGTAGCGTTCTGACAGATCCTCTACGATGGGTCTGTATAATTTGCATGGACCGCACCATGTGGCTGAAAAAACAAGAACTTGAACTTGACTCTCGCCTAAAAAACTTTGGAGGTTTTGTAAGTCAACATGATATAATGTTTTTGTGGAACTTTGTGAAACCGCGTTTTCAATCAGTTCAATTTGCTCTTGTGTGAGCGGCTCGTTGACTTCTGTGATTATAAAATTGTCCTCTGTCTCATTGCACTTGTGCTCAGGATATTGTTCCGGATTTGTTTGACATGCTGCAATAAGGAGTAGCGAGAGCGAAAGTGGTAAAAACTTTTTCATAATGATAGTTTGTTTTAGTTTATTATTAATTAACGTCCCAAAGATAGGAATATTTATTAATCTTTGGGACGTTTCCAGAAATGCTGGTTGTTGATATGTCTCTGACTTACTTCACTTTTGTGAAAGTTACCTCAAAACCGATGCCGCTCATGTTTGCCGTCGGACGATTTAAACTATTGAAGAAACTTTCTCTTCCACCCCAATTTTTAATAGAGTTAAACAAGAACGTCTTGGTCTCATGGTCAACAACAAGGAAATGCAGTAAGTTCGAATCCTCGGTATCTATTGATAGTCCCACATAGGCAAGTTTATTTTCGCTTGTCTCTGTTGCACTGAAATACCTGTTAACATTGTCGAGTTCAATGACATTGGCCATATATTTTTGGCTCATTCCGAGGGCAATGTTGAATTTTGTTCCTTGCCATTGCGGCTTTCCGCATGTCGTGAAGTTGCTTGTGCCGATGAAATAATTCTTGAAGCTTGACTTGAAATCAGGAATGAATGTGCCGGTGCTGAAGTCTATAGTGAATGAATCTTCTGCATTGAATCTTGGAAATCCGGCCATGCTTTCCTCTGTTTCCATTGAATTATTGTAAAACTCTTCAAGTGTATTGACATATTCTTTGATCACCCATTTCCCGTTAAACACATTCCATGTCGAGCCGGCGAGTGTGATGGTTGTGCTTATTGTCTGTCCCATCGCATATTTCGGGTTCTCAACGAGGTCGAGCACGAGTACGTTATGTTCATCATCCACGGTCTCTCCCAAGAACTCCAACTGTATGTCAGCAGAAGACTGGCCCTTTTCCACTTTAACCGTTTTCCCAGCTGTGAACTTGAAGTTGGTACCTTCGATGGCCGTAGATTTTGGGTTGACGTTTACTGTAAATTCAGTGTTTTCATTGACTTTCTTGTCAGCTCCATTTTCGTTCAGCACGTTTATGCTGACAGTTGCCGTTTCAGTCATAATCGCTTTCTTGCTGCTGAAAGACACATAGCCGAGCTTGTCGCTTACAGTGAATGTGCTTTTTACATATTTGCCGGCCTTGAAGCCTTCCGGAATCGTGATTTCTGCAGTGATGTCCTTCTTGCTGCCGTAGATTAAAGGCGTGACAGTAATCTTGGAAACCGGTGCTGTCCCACCGAGGACGAACTCTTCTGCGGATACCGTGTAGTCGGTTCTCTGAACAGCACCATTTGATGAACTGAATTTTACCGGAACTTTGACGGTTTCTGTTCCGGCATAGTCTGAAACCAGGCTGAATGTAGCAACTCCATCATCGGAGACAATCGGAATTGCAGTTTCAAATGAAACTTCCGTAAGTTCCTGTTCCTGAACCTTTTCGCATCCTGCGAAAAGTGCCGCACCTGCAAGCAGGGCAAACAAACATTTTTTCATGACACTAATAATTAGATGTGTTAAACATAGATTGATAGATACGATTTTTTATCTGAAGCTTGCGATTCTATTTTGTCGCATTCTCGTACTCTTCTTCCAAAGCGTCGACAACTGCTCGTTCTTCCGCAGTGAGGTCCGTAGGATCCGGGATGATGAAGTCACTTGCGTAGCCTTCCTTCAATGGTGGAAGTTCATTCGGCTGCCTGCATGAAGTCATTGCCGCCCCAAACAGCAGCAGTATGATGGCTGGTATGATTGTCTTTTTCATGTTTATGAGTCTTTATTCGGTTTTGTCGTATCCCGGATTCTGAATTAGGCCGGGAACTAAGAGCATATCATTGATTGGAATTGGCCAGGTGTAAAGGAACTTCTCAGTCGTATATTTCCGTCCCTGCCTTGCTACCCAAAATTCCGGGCGCCCGTTTCTCTTCAGCTCGTACCATCTGTCGCCTTCGCAGAAAAGCTCCTTGCGGCGTTCATTAAGAATCGCGTTAATCAGTGGAGTCAGTTCCTTTCCGGTCACATCCACCTTGATATATTCCGCTTCGTTTACTGCCGGGAGGGTCTCCATCGTGTATGGGACAACGCCAGTTATCCTCTTGGCTCTAAGTTCATTGATGGCTGCAAGCGCTCCGACCTCATCTCCGGTGTGGTACAAGGCTTCCGCTATCATCAGCTGCAGTTCGGAACTTCGTATGCTCATCTGCCGGCTCTTGACGCACTCCCTTTTCCTGTTGAACGACAAGCTGAATCTGACGTCATTTTCCTTTTCCGGAAACAAGTCCGCAAAACGCCTGCTTACCGGTCTGCTTTTTATGGAATTGTTGGCTGTACTTACTCCTATTCTGGTTGAACTGCTTGGCAAGGTGCATCCCTTGAATATGACTTCCCCCTTTGAAACATATTCGGACTGAACCATTTCAATATATTCGTTACCGGAAACAAGCGGATGCCTTTCGAGCACTTTGCGGGAGTATGTGAGCGTGTTTCCGTAATCCCCAACCCAGAAATAAAGGCGTGCCAGCAGAGCCTCCAGGGCATCGTTGCTGAACCGGTAGATTTCGTCCTGTATGTTGTATTCAATCGCTTTCTTATAGTCGGCCTCGATTCTCTGGAATGTCTCCCGGATGCTGCTGCGTACCGGCTTCGCTTCCATGTCGAATTCCGTGACAATCGGGACTCCGAGCCCGTCAAGATTGTTGTGGCACGGCTCGCAGAACTCTCTTAAAAGTCTGAAGTAGCAGGCCCCGCGCAGCGCGTATGCTGTGCCCAAAACGTCTCGGCTGAGTGTGGTTCCGTCTTCATTGATGTACCCTATGACAATGTTGCAGTCTCGTATTGTTGCATACAAGTCTCTGTATATTATGTCCTTGTTGTTAATATTGGAGCCGGCATAGAGAGGAAGGAGATTACCTGCGGGATACTTTGTCAATGAAGCCTCCAGATTGTCGGAAACCATTTCTATGTCGAAGGCATTGTCCGGGCAGCCCCAGAAGATTTCCTCCCCTTCGTCAAATTTCTCGAGATGGTAGTGCATCAGTGCGGAGAACTCTTCCGGAGTTTCCGGGATTGTCTTTCCGTATGGTTTGATGTCGAGGAATTTTGTGCAGGAGGCGACGGACAGAAGGACTGCTGCTGAAAGCGATATTATGATATGTATTCTTTTCATAATCGTAAATCTTTAAAAATCAACTCCGAGGCTGAAGGAAAAAGACCGGCTCTTCGGATAGACTGCGCCAGGCGTTTCCGGGTCAATGCCCGAATAGTTCGTCAGAATGAAAAGGTTGTTCATGAGAAAGCTGACGTTCAGTCCCTTGATGCCCTTCAGCCATTTCGCCGGCAGGGAATATGACAATGATATTGAACTTATCTTCAGATATGACACGTCTTCCAACAGCAGACAGTTCGCGACAGAAGTACTATACGGCATTATGGAAGTCAGATACTGTCCGCTTCCGTCAGTTAATTTCGGACCGAATGAGTCAATAAGACGCGGGTATCCGTCCGTCACATGATTGGTCTCTGTCCAGCGGTGCGTGACATCTTTTGTAACATTCAGATGGTTCGCATAAAGGTCATTGAGGACGGATGGCAAGGATTCCGTCGTGGCGCTGCTGACATCTTGCCAGGAGACCGGGCATGAGATATTGTTTATAATCTTGCCTCCAATTGACACGTTGCCCACGATGTTGAGCGACAGCGATTTGTAAGAGAACGTTGTGGAGAAACCTCCGGTCCAGGGCGCGTTCGAGGTCCCGACATAGAAGAGGTAGTTCTGATAGAGACGGTAGTCCTCCTGCTTCGTCACGGTTACATCCGGACGCATTATGTATTTATACACGCCTGTTTCCGGGTCTATTCCGGAGGTCTTTCCAGTAAAGATCTTGCCCAGAGGGTAGCCTACATACATCGCGTCCGAGAGTGACTTTGTAGGCGAGTCGTATTTCGTCAGCACGTTGTAGTTATATGCCATGTTTGCCATAACCCTCCACTGAAAATCCCTGATTTTGAGCAGCGTGGCTCCGAGTGTCAATTCCACGCCGTTGTTTACCTGCTCAGTCGTGTTGAATGACTGGCTCGTAAAGCCTGTCGTATACGGAACTTTCACGCTTGTCACGAGATCAAGGTTCTTATTCCTATAGTAAGAGACCTCGCCCGTAATCCTGTCATGCAGAAATCCCATATTGAGACCGACATTGAATGTCCTGTTCTTTTCCCATCTCAGGTTCGGGTTCGGAGCGTTTGAAATGTAGCCTTTCCTGTAATAATCATCATCTGTCTTGCGGAAAGTGCTGTCGTACTCCATCATGAGAACCGGATATACGGACTTATTGACTCCTCCGGTGTATCCGAATCCGCTGCGCAGGCTCAATGTGCTGAAAACTTTGGACATGACGGTGTTTGCAATCCACGGTTCCTGGTCGATGTTCCATGCTCCGCTGACGGACCAGTTGGCGTTGAACTGCTCCTTGCTTCCGAAATTGTTCGAGCCATCGGAACGGACCGTGCCGCTGAAGATGTAGCGGTTCAGCAGCGTGTAGGTCAATGTTCCGTAAAAGGATGCGAACGCGTTCTCGGAGATGCTCTGGCCTGAGCACCCGTCAAGCTTGTTCCCGAAGCTGACAAGTTTCTCGTAATCAATCTTGTTGTCGGACGTTGACGGGAAAAGCGGTGTTGAGTGATTTCCGGTTACGGTGTCGTAACCATAACGTTTCGTGAACAATGACTCCGCGTATGAACTCCTTATCTCGGCACCGCCTATGGCGCTGATGCTGTGTATGTCAGAGAACGTCTGGGCGTAGTTCAGCTGTCCGCGGAGCAGCCATGACGTGTTGGTCGTTGTCTGCTGTGTGATGGAACCGTATGTTCTCTTTGAATAGTAGTTCTCTTCAAAGGGCCTGTCCCGAAACGCAGCGTAGGTCTCCTTCCCGTTGATGTTCTCTGAAAGGTCACCATAGTAGGAGAAAGAACCTAGCCCGGTGAAATTCAGTCCCTTGCAGATTTCTATCGTTGTGTTTCCCTGGATGGTGAACGAGGTCGATGTAGAGAGGCTGGACGTCTCGTTGATCTCCCTCATGAGATTGAAGCCGTTGTCGGGGATGTTGACGCTGTTAACCTTACCATTTGCATATCCCAATGTGAACCACGTTCTGTCAGGCGCGTAGCTTCCGTCCTCGTTGTAGAGTTTTTCGTATGGGTTTGCAAAGTAGGCGTATTTGAACATGTCAACGTTGCTGGACGGAGCGTTGGCCTTAAGGTAGGAAAAGTCGGTCGAGATGCCGAGCTTCATCCATTTTGCCGGTCTGGTGTCAATCTTTGCGCTGAGGTTTGTGCTTCGGGAGTCGGTTTTCTTGACGATGCCGTTGTTGAAGCCCATACCACCGGAGACATAATAGGTCATCTTCGGGGAACCTCCGGAAAGAGAGAGGTGATGGGTTGTTGACACGGTGTTGCGGAAGAGTGTGTCGAACCAGTCGGTGGTATTCGCTCCGAGAGACTCAATCACCGCATCCTGTTCTGCGGCGCTCAGGTCGGCGAACTCTCCGTATCCCCCGCGAATCTGACCGATAATGCCGACTTTCGGGTAGTAGCCTCCGTTTACATAACCCTCGGAGGAAAATTCATCCCAAAGTTCCTGCTCCCATGCAAGCTTTTCCTTGGAATTCATCAGGTTGGCTGAACGGGCAGGCTTTATCTGAACTGAAACTGAACCCATATAACTGATGCTCGTGTTTCCTGCTTCTCCGCGCTTTGTCGTGACCACGATGACACCATTCGATGCCTGCGAACCATAGATTGCGGCCGCGGAGGCGTCCTTGAGCACTGTGATGCTCTCGATGTCGCTCGGATTGATACTTCCGATTCCGCTCGCGAAGATGTTGTCAAAGTCACCTGACTTGAGCTGGCTTGAGTTGATTTCCGGCACGTCTTTCTGGAGAGGCACGCCGTCGATTACCCACAGCGGCTCCGCGTTTCCTGTGATTGTGTTTGTTCCCCTGATGCGAACCTTTGCCGCCTCGCCCGGACGTCCGGATGCCGCTGTCACGTTAACTCCCGCGAGCTGCCCCTGAAGCATTTGGTCTATGTTCTTGAGAGGGGAGTCCTTGATGTCCTCCATCTTGACGACGCTCACTGCTCCGGTACTCTTCCGGAGTTCGACATTGGAATAACCTGTAACGACCACCTGGTCGAGCTGTGTCGCTGCCTCGTACATTATAATGTCATACTTATCCTTTTCCACGACAATCTCCACATCTTCAAAACCCAGGAAAGTCACGCGTATTGTTCTGCCTTTCGTCACTTCGAGACTGTAGTCGCCTTCAAATCCGGTCGTCACCCCGTTCTTTGTTCCGACCTCAAGTACGGACGCTCCGGTAATAGGCTCGCCCGCCGGGTCCTTGACGATCCCGTGCACCGTAATTTTTTCCTTTCGCCCCTGGGCATGCAGTTCCGCAGCGACACTTCCTGACAGAAGCAGCACCGCACAAAGCAGTATTGGCAATGACTTTATATGTTGTTTTATATTCATGAGCCGTATTATTTGTGATTTACAATGTCAATGTCATCCTGCCTCAGGTCGAGAAGGTTTTCAACAAAATAGTAGCGGATGAGATTGACGTAATATTTGTTCCCGAGTCCGTGATCCGCGCCGGGAATGACAAAGAGATCAAATCTTTTGTTGTTCTTTATCAGTGCATTCGCGATCCTGAACGTGTTTGCCGGGTGAACGTTGTCGTCCACGTCTCCGGTTATCAGGAGGAGCTTCCCTTTCAGATTTCCCGCGAGCTCGATGTTTGTCGGAATCCTGCACACGAAATTCACGTTTCCTTCATTGTCGCGGGTTTGCTTTACTCCGTGGAAAGTCTCGTCCCACCACTGGGTGTAGATGTTGTTGTCATGGTTCCCGGAAGCGGAGACTGCCACCTTGTAGAAATCGGGCCGCGTGAGAATTGCAGCCGCAGCCATGAATCCTCCACCGGAATGCCCGTAGATGCCGACTCTTTCCAAGTCCGCAAAAGGATATTTTTCAGCAACTTGTCTGATGACGGCATAGTCGTCGTCAAGAGCGTAGTCACGAAGGTTGCCGTATCCGAAATTATAGAACTCCCGTCCACGGACAGGGCAACTGCCGCGATAGGAAAAATTGATGACTATGAACCCGAGCTCAGCGAGGGCACCGTTGCCGTTGTCGTCAGGCGTGAATGCCTGCGGAACGAGGTCGGTCTGCGGTCCCGGATAGACATTGCTGATTATCGGATACTTTTTCCCTTCCTCGATTTCTGATGGAAGATAGACGACGCCATAGAGTTTTGTCAGAGAGTCGGCTGCCGTGAGTTCCAGCACTTCCGGTTTCCTCCATCCCTCGGCTTCGAGCAGGGAAATGTCCGCGCTCTCAAGTTCCATAACCCGGCGTCCTCGCATGTCGCAAATCTGATGTCTCGGCGGCATGTCCATCCTTGACCAGGAATCGAAGACCATTTTCCCGTCAGGAGAAAAAGTCGCCGAATGCTCCCCGTTGCCCGGAGTGAGCAGCGTTTCCGGCTTCTTTCCGTCGAACCCTGCGCGGTAGTAGAACTTGTAATGTGGATTTATGCCTTTCTCCCTGCCATATCCCTCGAAGACTACGCTTCTGCCGAGCGTGTCTATCCTTACGATGCTTCCGCTGACGAAGTCTCCGCCAGTCAACGCGTTGCGTAGATTGCCCTCGTTGTCGTAGAGATACCAACGACCCTTGCCGTCACGCTCTGACCACCAGAGGATGTCTTCCCCGTTGTTCAGAACATGGTAGTCGAACAGCTGTTCGTTCAGGTGCGGGCGGCATACTTCCGAGATTATGGTCGTGACTTTGTGGCTTCTTGCATCGATGCGGAGCAGGTCAAGCGTGTCCCGAGTGCGGGCAATTCGCAGAAGGAATGCGGAGGTGTCGTTTGTCTGGAAGTTGCGGAATCTTGGAAGAATGAATGCCTGATCAGCGAAACGCTCCACGGGCAATTTGTAGAGTCCGGCACTGTCGGCATCGGCAAGAAACACATCGAAATGCGATACTCCCTTGTCGCCCGGCATCGCGAACTTGTAGGTCTTTTCTTTTGGACGAGGCTGCGCGAGATTGTCCACAATGCTCAGCGTCTCTACCGCTCTGTTGTCCTCACGGACAGACAGGAATGAGTGGCTTTTGCCTATCCATGCCCCGACAGGACTTCCTGCCGTTGCTCCTATGTCATCCTTTTTCCTCGGGCGGTTGCCGCCTGTTGCAAATGACTTGTAGTGCTCCCCATCTGTGCTGAGGACTATTGCATCCTGCTGTTCAGAACCGTTTCGGGGGGGGTATCAGGATATATGGCCAGGTTGTCCCCGACCGCTGTTGCATAGAATAGACTGTCCGCGCTGTAACGTTTCCGGTAGTCTCCTTGCCCATATTCCGGGCGTCGTTTTTCTTTTGGAGGGATTTCCTTCAGAGTGCGCTTCTTGATATTATAGATGAAACGTCTCCTGTCGCAGTCGAAGGCGAACTCTGTCGCGGATGAATTGAACTCCGGTTCCCAAAGCCTGAAATTCTCTTCGTTTTTATCGAGCCCAAAACCATTGAGCAGCGAAATCATCTCCATTGTGTCGAAAAGCTTTGATTTCCTGCCGCTCCCGGTGTCGCCGATCCACCATGTTTTGCCATTGGCCCCTTCTGTGGTGTACCAAAATCGTCTGCTGCCGTCGTTAATCCAGTTGACGGATATGTGGCTGTTATATATGCGATGGTTGAGGGAATCTTCACAGAATCTCTCGGCCCTCGTCATATATGACTGAGCCATGGCATTTCCTGCCACTGTAACTAATATGAACGCAACTGCCAATGATTTGTTCATAGGTACACTACATTCTTTGATATTGTTCAATCTTTTCCCTTATATTGCTTACGAATTGTAAGTCTCTCGTTTCGTCGTTTACGGCAAAAGATTGTATATCAACCGACAAATATAGTAAATATTTGTAATGATGAATAATTTTTGGAAAAAATAGCAAAAAGAACTAATTTCGTGTCCCCGAAAATCGGGAGAACCACGACATACACAGAAATATTCAGACACTATGCACATTGGTATCGCAGGAAATATAGGATGCGGCAAGACGACTCTCACGCGGATGCTTGCTGAGCATTACGGCTGGACGCCGAAGTTCGAGGCCGTGACATATAACCCCTATCTTGAAGACTACTACACGGACATTCCGCGTTGGTCCTACAACCTCGAAACCTATTTCCTCGCGCAGCGTCTCAAGGACGTGATGGCAATTGCCCATAGCAGGGAGACCATAGTTCAGGACAGGACGATTTTTGAAGGAGTGGAGATTTTTGTCCGCAATAACTACTTGATGGGCAATCTTTCCGAGCGGGACTTCAACACCTACATGGAACTCTACAACGTCGTCATGTCTTCGGTGAAGTATCCTGATTTGCTGATATATATACGGTCTTCGATTTCGCATCTCGTCGAACAGATCGCAAAGCGCGGACGGGAATATGAAAAGGGGATGAGCATCGAGTATCTCACCGGCCTGAACGACCTTTACGAGCAGTGGATTGCATCCTATCCGGGAAAGGTCATTACCATCGAGGGGGACAATCTTGACTTCGAGAACCGTCCGGAAGATTTTGCTCTGATTACGGATCGGATTGACGCTCAGCTATTTGGCCTGTTCAAATAGATTTTGGACGGGAAGTTTGGATGAATAGTCGTGGCGGAGGCGGTCGAAGAGCGTTGAGGTGTATTTCGCGTGGCTCGGGCCTTTCCACGTGCTGGTGTTGGTTAACCAAATCCAACATTCGCCGTCGGGATAATATTTGATTACGGCATTCGTGCCGGCGAGAGTGCCGGTTCTGACCCAGCCTTTGCGCGGATTCGTGTCGTTCCATCCGAGAGAAAACCTGCTGGAGTCGGTATACTCCGTCATAAGGTCGATACTTTCCTTCGAGAGTATGTTTTTCACTACGGAATTATAGTCAATCGAGGCTACGAACTTCGCCAATTCCGCTGCCGAGCACACCCAGGCACCCGCGCCCTGAAGCAGACTTATGTCGTTCCCGCCGTAGCAGCGTTCCACCATCCTTCCGCTTCCGTTGTATTCCCGGACCTCTTTGCCGTCACCCTCGTGGACATAATAACGCACTTCGTTCGGGCGTTTTCCTTCATAGTAGTTGTCCGCAATGTGCATATCCCAGCATCCCGCAGGATGGAGGACCTTTTGTTGGATGTAGTCCTCATAGCTCATTCCCGAAACTTTCTCTATGATTCTCGACAGAAGCATATATCCGTAGTTCGAATAGGTCTGCGAACCGCCGGGTTCATACCGCAGGCGTCGTGAGAGCACCAGACGGGAATAGTCGTCGAGTGATGGCGGGCAGTCGAGTCTCATCTGTTCACGCACGTCGTTCGCTGAAAAAACAGGATCGCGGCGAAATCCGGCCTGATGGCGCAGCAAATGTTCGACGGTGATTTTGGAGTAGTCGTTCATATATCGGATAGCATCCGTATAGAGCGAGTCGCAGAGTATGCCTCCGGGACCGAAGACCGTGTCAGACAGATGGATAAGCCCGTCCTCCTGCATCTTCATTATGCCTGCTGCGGTGATGAGTTTCGACACGGACGCAACCCTCAGGATGTTCCCGGGAGTCATTTCCACTGCTTCGAACCTCTCGTCAGATGCAGCCGTTCCCGCTGCCGGGCCGGAGAAAGACTCCGTTTCGCAGTGGCAGAAGCTGTCGTCGGCGATGCCGTAGCCCTTGCAGAATAGCAGCGAATCGTTGCGCATCACTGCAAGCTGCGCCCCGTGAAGATGCCAGTATTGCATATAACGTTCAATCTTCGCATCCATTTTCTTCAATGAGGGAAACTGAGACATTTCGTTGTCAATCACTCTGTTGAGAAACACCGTGTCCCTTTCTTTCCCCGTCTCCACCGCCTGCCGATGCCCACTCATCTTTATGGACGGCACCACGACCGCGACACCGACAAGTGCCGCCGCAACAATAATAAATACTATATTTTTCTTATTTACTTTCAATTCTAGACCAAAAAGATATTCAAATCATCCCGATTCTACGGGCAAAATCAATTATAAAGTCCGCCGTGCCGTCCACGCCCAACAGTGATGTGTCCACGCACAGATCGTATGTCGACGCCACACCCCAGTTCCCGAAAGTGAAGCAATTGTAGAAACTTTCCCGTTCTTTCTCTTTCTTTTCGATGAAGTCCGCTGCTTCTTCGACAGGCATCCCGGTCCGTTCCGAGACTCTCTGTGCGCGTACGGAAAGGGGAGAGGTGAGAAAGACGTCCAGACAACAATCCATGTCGCGTAGAATATAGTCCGCAGCCCTTCCGACAATCACTGCCGAGCCCTTCTCCGCAATGTTCCGTATTGTATGTGCCTGCATGCTGAATAGGGCGCTGTCATCCGTGAGGTAGGAGCCGCCGCCAAAAAGGCTTGAGGAGAATATCGAAGAGAGAGTGAGACACCTCTTTTTCTCGTCCCTGCTCTTGAACAATTCTTCCGTAAATCCGAAGTCCTGAGCAGCCTTGGAGAGCAGTTCGTTGTCATAGACAGGGATTCCGAGCTTTTCGCCGATCTTGTCAGCCACGTCTTTACCGCCGCTTCCGAATTGTCTTCCGATGTTTATTATTATCTTATTCATAACCGCAGTTTATTTTACCGCGCCTCCCAGACCCACCGGGTCGTCGCCGTCGTTCAACTTGGAGAATTTTCTGAAAAGGCTACCGAGCAGAATGGCTGTCAGTATGCTGGCAACCGTGTCTGAGATTGGAAAGCTCCACCACACTCCGTCGGCCCCGAGCCAAAGTGGCAGTGTGTAGATTGCCGGGACGAGACAGAGCAACTGCCTCGTGAGCGACAGGAATATGGACTTCTTCACCATCCCGAGACATTGGAAAAGGTTTGTTCCGACCATCTGGAATCCGACTACGGGAAACATTATGTCCATGATTCTGAGGCCATGTGACGAAAGGTCAAGCAGTTGCGCGTCGTGTGTGAAGATTGAGCAGGCGAGTCTCGGCATCCCTACACATACAATGAAGCACAATAAGGAGACGATTGTGGCGAGCCCTGCCGTCTTGAGATAGACCTCCTTGACACGGCTGTACCTTCTTGCCCCGTAATTGTAGCCGGCGATCGGTTGCATCCCCTGGTTCAGTCCCATGCAAATCATTACGAACATGAATGTCAGACGGTTGCAGATTCCGTAAGCTCCGATTCCGAGGTCTCCGGCATATTTTCCAAGCTGTTGGTTGATAAAGAGTGAAACTATGCAGGCAGCGGTGTTCATCAGAAATGGTCCGAAGCCGATTTCAAGCGAATCCTTGGCCACTCTAAGGTCCAAGCGGAGTATCCCCTTATCGAAATGCACGGTCCTGTCCTTGCGCGTGAAGTGCCAGAGAGCTATTAACATCGCGATGAACTGCGATATGATGGTTGCCCATGCCGCTCCGCGTATGCCCATCCCCATCATGAAAATCATAACCGGGTCGAGTGCCGTGTTGAAGAGCACTGTGAAGATAGTCAGGCCCATCGCCATTTTGGGGCTTCCTGTCGCTCTCATAGCTCCGTTAAGCCCGAAATAGACATGGGTGATTATGTTTCCGTAGAGAATAATCTGCATGTATTCCCTTGCATAGACTATCGTGTTGTCGCTGGCTCCGAAGAACATCAGTATCGGGTCGAGGAACGTGAGCGCGACAACCGCAAAGAGAAATCCTATTATTATGTTGAGGGTCACGATATTGCTCAGGACCTTGTTGGTTCCCTCATAGTTCTTTTGTCCGAGCAGGATGGAGAGAATAGTCGCTCCTCCCACGCCCACGAGCGTTCCGAATGCCGTTGAGAGGTTCATCAGAGGGAAAGTCACCGCAAGTCCGGAAATTGCAAGCGGTCCCACTCCCTGTCCCACAAAGACACTGTCCACCATGTTGTACAACGAAGACGCCGTCATCGCGATGATGGCCGGAAGAGCGTAGTTCTGTATGAGTTTCCAGATTTTTTCGGTGCCTAATTCAGTCGGTGCGGATTTTGTCTCAGCCATTGATTCTCCTCCTATTTCTTCTCCTCGCCGCTTACGATTTCAATCTCGAAAATAAGCGGTGCATATCCTGGAATCATACTTCCGCTCCCTGAACTTCCATAACCGAGGTCGGACCAGAAGATGCCGATGCCCTTGCCCTTGTTCATCTGCCAGAGGGTCTTGCTGAAGCCGCTGATGAGCGAGCTGCTGCCCATCTTCAGGTCGCTGAATTTCTCTCCCCAGCTTACGGACTGTGTCGCGTAGGTTTTTGATGATGACCAGATGTCATTGTCCTTCGCGGTTTTTTCTATTGTGGTGTCGAATGCCTGCTCGTCAAGCCTCCGTCCCGTGTAGTTGATCTTTACGGTGGTGTCAGTAGGGAAGGTCCTATGTCCCGTGGTATCCGTGACCGGGATGAAATAGAACCCTTTGCAGGCCCCGATTGTTGCCGTGGTGTCAGGCATCGTCGCAGGTCCTTTGTCAGTCGTAAGTTTTCCCACAACGTTTTCTCTCAGGTATTTCTCTATTGCGTCAACCTGATATTTGTTGACGTCCTCTATGATTTCAACGAGCCTTATCTTATATATGGTGTTCGATGCGGACGACGAGCTGGAGAGATATGCCTCCTCGCTGTCGTTGTCCTGCGTACTCATCAGCCATTTTGGCACGAGCACCGTCCTCTCGCCGCCGACTTTCATTCCGGCCACGGCATCGATTACCCCGGCATAGTTGGCGCCACCGGCAATTGATATCAGGTGCGGCCCGTAGAAGTTCGGGGCTTCGTATTTTCCGAGCTTTTCAGCCGTTTCCTTTTCCGTGTATGACGATATGCTGCCGTCAAGGCTCATGGCAATATAGCTCACCCTTACGTAATTCCCTTTTTCAGCAAGCCTCTCTCCTGTACCTTCAGTCTCTGAAAGGAGGTAAACGCCGCGTCCTGTTTTTGGTGGCAGTCCGGTTTCCGGGTCTCTGCTTATTTTTATCCCGTGGGCCTCTTCCAATTCCGGATGCTCAATCTTGAGCCATGCGGTGAGATACCTCACTTCGTTGTCATATTCCCCGCTTTCAGTCGTCTTCGCGCAGCCTCCAAGAAGCAGCGCAGCCAGCATCGTGCAGATTGAGATTCTCTTCATATATGATATATACCTTAATTATTTTCAATATTTTCCACCCAAATATGGTAGAGCAGGGCGGAGTTTGCAGGAATTGTGCCAATGGGTTTGGACCCGAATCCGTACTTTCCTGAAAATATGATGTAGCATTCCTGCCCCTTTTTCACCCCGAACAGCCCCATCCGTAGGCCTTCTACGATGTCCGCCTTGTCAAGTTCCAACGTCACAGGATCCGTGCTGAGCCCGGACAGCGTCGTCCATCCGCAGTCGGCAATCGTCTGTTCGTGGTTTGTGGCGAACAGATTGTTGTTGCTTATGCTGCCGCTGAAAGTGTAGGCGGCGTAGTGGAACGAGACGGTGCCTGAGGTCGACAGACTGTCCTCGCCCTCGCCCTCGACAATCACGAGCCTGTTGCTGCCTCCGTTGGGGTAGGTCCTTATGGCTTTCGAACTGCTCAACTGGCTCTGTATGAACGAGTCAATCCTCTTGTCCTGACTGTCGTAGGTGGTTTGGAGCTGCTGTTTCGAGCATGATGCGACCATCATTGCCAACAGAGCCGCAGCAATCCCCGTGAAACGATATATTCCAGAAGTTCCTTTCATCTCACATCCTGTTTTTCTGCGCCGAAGAATTCCTTGACGCATCTTTCTACATATTCTTCCACTTCCTTCGCTCCGGCGACATCCCTCGGAACCAAAAGCCTTCCTCCCGCAGCCCGTTCGTGTCCGCCGCCGTTGAAATACAGCCCGGCAAAGCGGTTTGCGGATGTTCCTCGCCTGGAACGCACCGACACTCTGAACCGCTCCCCGTTGTCTTCCTCCTTTATGAACACACTCATCCTCACCGTGTCTATCCCGAGAGGCATGTTCACGAATCCTTCTGTCTCTCCGTCCCTTATGCCGAAACTTCGGATCTCCTCAGCGCTGATCACTGCGTAGGCGACGCCTTCCTCCGTAATCTTCATCTTCTTGGAGAGGAAGTGTCCCATAAAGCGGTAGCGGTTCTCCCTGTACCTGTTGTAGAGATTTTCGAGCAGCGCATCCCTGTCCACGCCAGCCTCAATCAGCTTTCCGGCCATCTCCAGCGTTGACGGGTAGGTCGAGTTCGCGAAGTTGTTGCTGTCCGTTGTCATTCCGAGCATGAGGTCAGTCCCTATCTCTACGCCGAGTCTTTCCGCATGGCCTCCGATTTCCGGCATACTCATGAGCACATTGTAGAGCAGTTCGCAGGACGATGACACTTCCATCTCCGAGAATATGAGGTCGTAGAAATCTGTTTCCGGAGATATGTGATGGTCAATCAGTACCTTGCGCCCTTTGAATCCACGAATCGCCTCCTCCAGAGAGTCCGTTCTGCCGGGGCTGTTGTAGTCTATGCTTATGAGCGTGTCCGCCCCGTTCAGAGCGGTTTCAGCCTCATCTTTCTTATCTATTATGAAGGATTCTGCAACTCCGTCCACGGCGAATGAAAGATTCTCCGGATACGGATCCGGCAGGACTATGCGCACCATCGCCCCGCGTCCGTTCAGGTAGCGTGCCAGCGCGAGTGAACTCCCGATGGCGTCACCGTCCGGATGCGCATGGGTGGAAATCACCGTTTGTGCGGTACTTCCTGCGATCTTGTTGAATTCAGCCAGTCCGGCTTCCGACAATTCCTTCATCTGTGTATTTTATTTTTTCCGCCCTGCAAAATTACACAATTAATATTGCAATTCATAAATCTAATTCATAACTTTGTCAAGTTTTTGGAAATTTTGATAATTATAAAAGACCACGATATGAACAAGGCAGTTAAGATTACTTTGACTTACATCCTTCTTCCGCTTCTTATCATTTTCCTTACCGTGATTACGGTGAAGAGTGTCATGGAGCCGGTTGAATTCAACAAAGAGAAGGCGGCGCGTGAAAAGGTTGCCATTCAGCAGCTCAAGGATATCCGCGATCTCCAGGTGGCTTACAAGAGCGTTAACGGAAAGTTCGTCTCCACTTTCGACTCCCTCCAGACTTTCTACAACACAGGAAAGATGAAAGTTGTGATGAAGGTCGGTTCAATGGACGACTCCCTTGCTGTGGCCAACACCAAGGCTCTCAAGAAGAAACATCCGAAGATTACTGCTGCCGAGATGCTTGAGATTTCAAAGACAGGACAGAGGCTCGTGTTTACGATCGAGAGTGAGGTTCCGGTGAAGGATACCCTTTTCAACAATCGTCCTGACTTCAATGTCGCAACAATCGGAACGATTCCGTTCAGCGGAGGAAAGCCTGTCGAAATGGCATGCACGGTGAAGACGGTTTCCGGCGTGCAGGTTCCTCTTTTCGAGGCCGAGATGCCATATAAGGCACTTCTTTCAGGGATGGACAACCAGTTGAGAATCAACCTTGACGATGAGCGCATCAAAACAGACCGTTACCCGGGTCTGAAAGTGGGAAGCATCACTGCACCTAACAACAATGCAGGTAACTGGGAGTAACGGGATATTCGTCCAGGTAGCCTTGGACGGATTTTCCATTCAGACAGAATCTGACAAGGCCAGGCATTCATCCGGTTGGATGGATGCCGGGTCTGTTTTTACTGCACGCGAACTGCAGTGCCGCTATGACGATGTGGAGATATCTCTCTTCACACCTAAAGTCACTCTTGTCCCCTCGCAGTTCATTATGCCGGGACGTGAACGCGAACTTCTCTCATCCGTTGCAGATGTTGTCGGCTCTGACAAGGTGTATTCTGTTGACATTCCCGAATTTGCAGCGACGATGATTTGGTCTCCGTCAATGGGTGAAAAGCTCTCGGAAACTCTGCGCGACACCGTTCTTCGTGTGGACGGCAGCCGGGCTGATATCCTTCCGGAATTGTACTATATGCTGAAATCTCTTTCCGGGATGAGCCAATACAACAAGATTGTGGCCTCGCGTGCCGATTCCAAACTCTATCTTGTCATTGCAGAGGGACGCAGCCTGCGCCTGTGCAATGTTTTCGATGCCGCTGACTTCACGACAGCCGAGTACTGGATTTTCTCTGCGATGAAGAGTCTTCAGCTCAATCCGGATGTCTCGGAAATCATATTCAGGACGCCGTTGACCGAGGATGAGGAAATATCCCTCTGTAGTTATTTCCGTGCGGTTGAGGCGGTCTGGCAGCAGTAAGGCTTTGTTTGATTATTATTCAGATGAGAATTATCGGAGGAAAACTGAGGGGGCGTTCGATTGAACTGCCCGTTGGATATGCAGCTCGCCCGACGACAGACTTTGCCAAGGAGGGGCTTTTTAACATCCTTGACAACGAATATGAATTTGACGGGCTCAAGGTGCTTGATCTTTTCGGCGGTGCCGGCTCAATCTCGTTTGAGTTCGCCTCACGCGGAGCAGGTATGGTCTATACGGTGGAGATGGCTCCTGCGAACGCATCCTTTATACGTTCGCAGGCGGCGAAGTTCCATCTGGACAATCTCACCGTCGTACGCCACAATGTCTTTGATTTTCTTCCTCTTTGCCGCGAAAAGTTTGACATTATCTTCGCTGATCCGCCATACGCCATTGACGGCCTCGACACCATTCCCGACAAAGTCCTGAACAGCGGAATCCTCAATCCTGAATGTTACTTCATTCTTGAGCACCCTGCAGAATATTCATTCTCCTCGCATCCGCACTTTGTCAAAGAACGAAAGTACGGCAACGTACATTTCAGCTTCTTTATTTAGAGTTTTCTTATTGCGATGCAGGCATTATGCCCCCCAAATCCCAGCGAATCCGAGATCGCGATTGTGAGCGGGGTCTCCACTGCCGTGTTCGGTGTGTAGTTCAGGTCACATTCCGGATCCGGAGTGTCGAGGTGTATGGTCGGAGGCACGATTCCATCTCGCAGCGCCATCACTGCGGCTATAGCCTCAAATCCCCCGGCGGCTCCGAGCGGGTGGCCGGTCATTGACTTTGTCGATGATATGTGTGCCTTGCGGGCCTCCTCCTCGCCGAGTGCCAGTTTGAACGCGCAGGTTTCGCACTTGTCGTTCATCTGAGTGCCGGTGCCGTGGGCGTTGATGTAGAGATTGTCCTTTCCACTCTTGTAGTTTGCCTCTTGCAGGGCCTCTTCTATCGCCCTTGACTGTGTGACCCCGTCAGGATGCGGTGCTGTGATGTGATAGCCGTCGCAGGTGTTGCCATAACCGCAGATTTCTCCCAGAATTTCGGCTCCTCTCGCCTTCGCATGCTCATATTCTTCAAGCACAAGCACTCCGGCACCTTCCGCGAGCACGAATCCGCTTCTGTTGGCGTTGAACGGTAGGCAGGCATAGTCCGGGTCATCAGAGCCCGTGAGCGCCTTTGCATTGGCGAATGCTGCCACCGCCATCGGGATGAGGGGGGATTCCGTGCCGCCGCTTATTATTGCGTCCGCATAGCCGTGCCGGATTGCCCTGTAGGCTTCGCCGAGCGAGTGGGTCGCAGTAGCGCAGGCTGTCACGACGGGTACGCACGGGCCGTTGGCATGGTGGCGAATGGATATGTTGCCTGAAGCGATGTTCGGGATCATTGTCGGCACATAAAGCGGTGAAATCCAGCGTGGTCCGCTTGTAATCATCTTCTCTACTTCTCTGTAGGTCGAAGGGAAGCCTCCGATGCCTGACCCGACGTAGACTCCGAGTCTGAATGGGTCTATGTTGTCACCGGAAACGAGCCCGGACTGATCCATGGCCTGCTTTGCCGCTGCCACGGCGTAGATTGAGAACAGGTCCTGCTTTCTTGTGAATGCCGGTTCAATGCCGAAATCCGCCGGGTTGAAGTCGGTGATTTCGCCTGCTACAGATGCTGCAAGCCCTTCGGTGTCAAATCTTGTCAGCTTCTTTATTCCGTTTACTCCCTTCTTGAGGTTTTCCCAATACGTTTCTACATTATTTCCGACCGGGGAGACAATCCCCATTCCAGTCACAACTACTCTTTTGTTCATAATCATAAATGTTTAAGTCAGTCTGCAAAGATACTCAAATTTCGATAGCTTCCTCTTCTGTGGCCCAAATTTGTCAATTTGCCGCAAATTTAATACTTTTGTCCATCCAATGCAGGAGACGATGATATAAATAACTCAAGTTTCGCGCAAGTGCGAAACACCACTTTTGAGCCCTTGTGGCGAGGGTAAGTCCTCTCCCCGAGGGAGAGGATTTAGGAGAGGGGTAACGTGGATAGAAAAAAGTGCGTGGGACTTGAGAGTTTGATAAATGAGATAAGTTTAATATAGCAATAAGTTAGAATACTTGCGAAACTTGAGATGAATAATAGGTTACCGCGTTATCTTTTGGACAGATTCCAGCTCGTAGGGCAGGTGACATTCTCGGTGCTGTTTGCCGTGGTGTTCATGAACCTGTATGTCCCGTTCTCGAAGACGGCATGGTTCGAACTCGGCTATTCCTCTCGTTTTCTTTACACCCTGCTTTTCTTCTGCCTCTGCGTCATTGTGCTGGTGCTCAGTCGGGTGGCGATGTACAAGACTAAGTATCTCTTCGAGATGAAGGTTTGGCATTATGTGCTCTGGTGCATTGCGGAGATTGTGCTGATATGCGGGATATACACCGGTTTTACGGTCCTGATTTCAGAAGTGCCGGACGATATGACGGTTTATGAGGTGTTTCTGAAGGCCCTGCTGTATGGGAGCATCTCTCTGGCGGTGCCTTACGTGATTTCGACCCTCTATCTTGTGCTCGTCGAGAAGGAGAAGATTATACGCCTGATGAACTATAGCAACGTCGTTACGGACGAGCCGGAACCTGAGGACGATGACCAGAAAATTACCCTCTTCGATATCGGGGGAACGTTGCGTTTTTCGGTGCGCCGCCGCAATCTCTACTATATAGAGTCTGACGACAACTACATCAAGGTGTGGTATGATGACGGGAACGGTGAACTCAAGCAGTACATGCTCCGCTGCCGCCTGAAGACTGTCGAGGAGACTTTTCGGGACAGCACCCTTGTCCGTTGCCACAGAAAGTATGTAGTCAACACCGAGCACGTCCGGGTGCTCCGTAAGGAAGGAGACTCATTTGTCCTCGAACTTGACCGCGAAAACATCCAGACCATCCCCGTCACCAAGACCTACGAGAAGGCCGTCCTTGCGAAGTTTTCTTAGAAGTTGTTTTTGTTCAGTTATTTAAATAGCTTCTAAATGAACTGCTTGGTCTAGGCGTAAATAAGAGGCAATCCGCCTCTTATTTACGCCGTCTCTTCGAGGCACGCAGGCGCGATGCCGACTGCACCATAGCCTCGTCAAGCATAATGTTGCGTGCTGCAAGAATGTCCAGAACCATCGCAACAAGCGGAAAGAGCGCCGTCACTGAGAAAACCATCTCGTTCCATCCGCGCACCACATCCACGATTATCCAGATTTGGAACGCGAGCAGAATCAGCGCAGCTACCATGGCGACCCTCATCTGCGGAATCCTTATCTTGAACGCGAACAGCGAAAACATATTTCCGGCGAGGGCGACAGCGAGGAGCACGAGGTAGGGAACCTTTTCAAAATATCTGATAGTAGTCTCAACCCCGTCCGGACCGAGAATCGTTGCGAACTTGCAGAAGAACATGGATGTCAGCAGCGCCGTCGCAACGGCAAGATATAGGGTTTGAATCCTTTGCCACATAATTTTATGATTTTTATCGTTTCAGTCTTGTTGTCCGTTTCGTGCATCGGCATTCGACGAATTGATGCATAAACGTCCGCAAAAATAATAAAATCCGCTCATTCGGAAAAATCGGACGACAAATATATTTTGACTTCGAAAGTAAAAATGACTATATTTGCGGAATCACGCCCGATATTGCGGAGTTTCGTTATGAAATGTAAACTATCGGGAGTAATTTGTTAAATACTAAAAAATAGAGAATTATGCGTATAGCAGAATCAGAACTTATAATCAATGGTGACGGCTCCGTGTTCCACCTGCACCTGAAGCCGGAAGAACTTGCGGACAATGTCATTCTTGTGGGAGACCCTGGCCGTGTCGACATGGTCGCGGAATTTCTTACCGACATCGAGTTCCGTCACGCATCGAGGGAATTTGTGACAACTACCGGAAAGTTCAACGGGAAACGCTTCACCATCGTCTCGACAGGAATCGGTTGCGACAACATCGACATCGTTATGAACGAGCTTGACGCTCTTGCAAACATCGATTTCAAGACCCGTGAGGTCAAGGCACAAAAACGTTCTCTGAACGTTCTCAGAATCGGCACCTGCGGTGCAATCCAGAAGGATATTCCACTTGGCTCGTTCATCTTTTCACACATTTCAGTGGGATGCGACGGACTTCTCAACTGGTATGCGGACCGTGACAAGATAGCCCTTCCCGGAATTGAGGAGGCTTTCAAGAAGCATGTCGGATGGGCAAAGCATCTTCCTGACCCATATTTCGTTGCTGCGAGCCAGAAACTCATCGACAAGTTCAGCGACTGCACCGTGAAGGGTATGACAATCTCCGCATCAGGCTTTTACGGACCGCAGGGACGTGTTCTTCGCATGCCTCTCGCCATGCCGGACATGGTGGACAAGTTCGAGAGCTTCGAGTATGAGGGCCACCGTATCACCAACTTCGAGATGGAAGGCTCGGCTGTGGCCGGCATAGCAGCCCATCTTGGGCATCACGCCGGCACCGTCTGCTGCGCCATTGCCAACAGGCACATCGGCAGCAGCAATCCGGACTATAAGCCGCAGGTGCGGAAGTTGGTTGAATTGTGCTTGACAAAAATGTCTGAACTATAACTGAAGGGACGCCTAAAAGGCGAGCTGCTTCGTTGCAAAAGCCCTCGAAATCCTCACCCTCTTATTGACCCCTCCCGTCCCCTCGAAGGGGAAGTGGTGCTCCGCGAGACCCTATCCCACAGGCCTGCGCTTCTGTGCGCTACGCACGGCGCTTATGCGCCTTGGGTTGCTGCGGTTTCATCTTCAATGAGCGCCTTGCATCTCATCCTTTTATGCAGGCGACCAAAAGTTTTTGTTCTCCTGCCATTTGCCATCCTAACCCCCGCAGACTAATGTCTGCGACCCCTATTAGGGGTACTTCGCGCCTCCGGCGCGGTCCCTTTGGGACTTGTCAGCAGTTTCTTTCAGAGACTCTTTGATGTAGAGTTTAATTGTATAACTCTGACAGGGTGAGGGTTGAGGGCTCGATGCGGGGATCGGTGACGGTGGCGTCTATGCTGCGGGCGATGCCGTCGGAGACATTGACTTCGAGAAATTCCATAATGGCGGGAAGATTCTCAAGTCCGGAGCCGGCAATCTCGTGGCGGGCACCCTCGTAGCGGTAGATACAGTGATTGTAGCCGTTCTTGCGGCAGACGGAGGCGATGGTATTGGAACCGTACCAGCCGATTTTGAAGAACTTCGTCTGCTTATAGTTCACGACCTTGTCGGCCGTGCCATGAAAAAGTAGCATCGGGCATGGAGTCTTTGCATATTTGAGTGCCCCGTTGCGGCTGAGTATCGCCCCGGCGAGTGAGACCACGCCCTTGTAGTTGAACCCTTCTGGGAGAACCTGCGCACACCTGTTTCCGTTGCATATTTCATATTCTGCCTGAAGTACGGAAATTGCGCCGGCTGACGAGCCCATGAGCACGATGTTCTCTGTGTCTATTCCAAGTTCTGCGGCATTGTCGATTATGAAGCCGGTAGCGCTGAAAAGGTCTTCCACAGCGATGTGGATGGCATTGTCAATTGCATCTACGCTTCCGAGTCCTACATTCTTCTGGCCTTTGAGCCCGAGTCGGTAGTCAATTGCGACCACCCTGAGCCCTTCTCTTAGCATCGCGTTGAAAAGCGGCATGCAGTCCTTATCGTCGCGGCTTCCTCCGACAAAACCGCCTCCGAACATGAAGATTACGGTCGGCTTCTCGCGTCCGGTCACGAACTTTGTCGTGCCCTTCTCCGGTTCATAGATGTCCATAAAGAGCTTGCATGTATCCCTTTCCGCGAACATGTATGTCCCATCGGGAATGGGAACATTCGACTTTTTCGTCTGCGCCTTGGTTGGCAGACAGCACAGCGCCACGACGGCGCAGATGAAGATGACTTTCAACGCTTTTCTCATTGGTGTCTGAATTTTGATGGCCCGACAATGCAGAGGCCGTTTTTATCTACAGCCCTGATTGCATAATCTGTGCCTTACTGCTTGATTATCAGGGCATCGCCTCTATTTTCCCGGTCTTGCCTCACTGACTGTCGTGCCGCTTTTGTCCGGAGAGAGCCCGATGTGCAGACGGACCGTTCCTTCCTTGCGGCTCTTTCTGCTTCTGTCGCTGATTATGAACTCGGAGACAGGGTCCTCCACGAATCTCTGTATTACACGGCGAAGCGGACGTGCCCCGTAGCTGGGGTCAAATCCGGCCACGGCAATGAACTTTTTCACGGCTGGAGCGATGTCGAGACTGTAACCTGCCTCGAGAATCCGCCTCTGTAGCGCCTTTAGCTCGATGTTTACAATCTTTGAGATGCTCTCCGGCGTCAAGCTGTCGAAAAAGATGACCTCGTCGATGCGGTTTATGAATTCCGGCGGGAATGTGCGCCTGAGCGCCTTGTTCAGCACCGTTCTCCGGTTGTCGACGACATTTCTTCCCGATGTCACGAAACCCACTCCACTGCCGTACTCGTCCAACTCGCGGGAACCGACGTTGGAGGTCATTATAAGGATGGTGTTGCGGAAGTCCACAGTGTTGCCGTCGCTGTCGGTGAGACGTCCGTCGTCAAGCACCTGCAGCAGAAGGCTATACACGTCCGGATGAGCCTTCTCAATCTCATCCAGAAGCACCACGCAGTAGGGTTTGCGGCGCACTTTCTCGCTCAACTGTCCGCCTTCCTCGTAGCCGACGTAGCCCGGAGGAGCTCCGATGAGGCGCGAGACGTTGAACTTTTCCGAGTATTCACTCATGTCGATGCGCACCATATTGTCTTCGCTGTCAAACAGATACTCGGCTATGGCCTTTGCAAGCTGGGTTTTTCCGACGCCGGTAGGGCCGACGAACAGGAAGGTTCCTATCGGGCGGGCGGGATCTTTGATCCCGGCGCGATTCCTTCGAATCGCGCGGACGACGCCGGCGACGGCCTCGTCCTGCCCGATTATCCGCTGCTCCAACCGCGACTTCATCCTCATAAGCCTCAGACTTTCCGACTGCGCCACACTGCTCACCGGAATGCCGGTCATCTTCGACACCACCTCGGCGACGTCCTCCCTGCGTACGGCCTTGCCCCCGCGCAGCCGCACCATCGACCCGGCCTCGTCCATAATGTCCAATGCCTTGTCCGGCAGACACCTGTCTGTCACATACCTCGCAGACATCGACACGCAGGCCTCAAGCGCGTCCTCGCTATAGCTCAGCTCGTGGTACTGCTCATATCTCGGGCACATCCGCTCCAAAATCGACAGTGTCTGCGGCGCCGATGTAGGCTCCACCACGATCTTCTGAAAGCGCCTGTCCAGCGCCCCGTCCTTCTCCACAATCTTGCGGAACTCATCAAGGGTCGTCGCCCCGATGCACTGAATCTCTCCGCGGGCCAGCGCCGGCTTTAGGATGTTCGCTGCGTCCAGGCTTCCGGAACCGCCTCCTGCCCCGACCATAGTGTGAAACTCGTCAATGAACAAAATCACGTCCGGGTTGGCGGCAATCTCGTTCATGATTCCCTTGAGCCTCTTCTCGAAGTCACCCCGATAGCGGGTTCCTGCAACGACCGAGGCTATGTCAAGAGAAACCAGGCGCTTGCCCCTGAGAGTCGGCGGAATGTCCCCCGTCGAAATCCTTATGGCAATGCCTTCCACGATGGCCGATTTCCCCACTCCGGGGTCACCGATGAGCATTGCGTTGTTCTTTTTTCTCCTGCCCAGAATCTGAATCACCCTCATAATCTCGTCCTCGCGCCCGACTACCGGATCCAGCCTGTGCTCCTGCGCCGCAGCGGTGAGGTCATAGCCGAATTCGTCCAGCAGGCTCTGTTCCTCATGCCGTGCTTCCCCCGGGGCTTTTCTTCCGATAGTCTCTTCCGTGCTTCCTTCAGCCCCGGCCTCTCCGTTTCCTTCCGGAGCATTTCCCGATTCCGGAGCGGATTCGCCTCCGAGCAGTCCGAGCTTCGAAAACTCGTCCAGAAGAAAGTCGTAGGTGATTCCGTGTTCCCGCAGGTACATTGTTCCATAACTTGCCATTGCCTTGCACAGCGCCAACAGCAGGTGCTGCGTCCCGACTACGCTGCAGCCGGACTTCGTGGCTTCAAAAACCGCGATATTGATGATGTTCGTTGTGCTCCTCGATAGCGTAATGCTGTCTATGTCAGAGTAGGGGATATGTCGTCCTTCTGAAATCTTGCCGTCTATAAAATCCTTAAGGTCAGCGAGATCTATTCCGAGAAGCTTTATGTGTGCAGCAGCGAGATTTTCCTCGTGACGAAGTATTCCCAGAAAAAGATGGTCCGTCCCGATCATGTAGCTGCCGGTTCGCATCGCCTCCTCCCTCGCATAGTTCACGATGGCATTCAGTGTGTCAGAGATTGATACTTTCATATATTTTAGAAACGATATTGCCGCAGAGACGATTTTGTCGCCCCTGCTTTTGCAAAATTACGTAAATCTCCGTATATTTGCAAGCTATGCCGTGCCGCTTGACTGATGCGGTCGGTGCATGTTTTTAGAAGGCATATCCTTACTCAAGTTTCGTAGTGCGAAACACCACTTTTAGGAGAGGGGTAACGTGGACAGAAAAAGTGCGTGAGGCTTGAGAGGTTGATAAATGAGACAAGTTTAATATTCGCAAGAAGTTAGAATACTTGCGAACTTAAGTGAAGAAAGAAATTGTAAAATATGGAAAACAACAACGAAGAAAAGATTACGACCGGCAGGATTGAGCAGGTTGACATCGACCAGCAGATGAGGAGCGCGTACATTGACTACTCTATGTCAGTGATTGTCTCCCGTGCGCTTCCTGATGTCAGGGACGGCCTCAAGCCTGTGCATAGAAGGGTGCTTTTTGGCATGGAGGGACTTGGACTTTCCTATTCCGGACAGACCAAGAAATCCGCCAGAATTGTCGGCGAGGTGCTCGGTAAGTACCATCCGCACGGAGACTCCAGCGTCTATGACGCGATGGCGCGTCTGGCGCAGTGGTGGAGTGTCCGCTACCCGCTCGTTTACGGTCAGGGTAACTTCGGTTCAATGGACGGTGACCCTGTGGCCGCGATGCGTTACACAGAGGCGAAGTTTGAGAAAATTACAGAGGACATTCTCGGCGACCTTGACAAGGACACCGTGGACATGCAGAACAACTTCGACGACTCCCTTCAGGAGCCGACTGTCCTGCCGACCAAGCTTCCTCTTCTTCTGCTGAACGGTTCGTCTGGAATCGCAGTCGGAATGGCGACGAACATGGCACCGCACAACCTCTCGGAGTGTTGCGACGGCATCTGCGCCTACATCGACAATCCTGACATCACAGTTGAGGAACTCATGCACTTCATCAAGGGCCCGGACTTCCCGACAGGCGGCATAATCATGGGTCGTCAAGGCATCAAGGATGCGTTCGAGACCGGCCAGGGCAGGATTGTAATCCGCTCAAAGACTGAAATCGAGGTGAGCGAAAGCGGCCGTGAGACCATTGTCGTCACCGAGATTCCTTATATGGTCAACAAGCGTGAGATGATCGAGAAAATCGCGGAACTCGTTGAGACCAAGAAGATTGACGGAATCTCTTATGTGAACGATGAGACCACTCGCCACGGCGTGCGCGTCATCATCCGGCTCAAGCAGGGTGCGAACTCCAACGTGGTGCTGAACAACCTTTTCAAGTATTCTCCGCTCCAGTCAAGCTTCAGCGTGAATAACGTCGCCCTCGTGAACGGCCGTCCTTACACTCTGAATCTCAAGGATCTCATCCGTCATTTCGTCGAGCATCGTCATCAGGTGATTGTGCGTAGGACCAAGTTCGACCTCAAGAAGGCGCAGGCACGTGCCCACATTCTTGAAGGACTGCTCAAGGCACTCGACGTGATTGACGAAATCATCAACATAATCCGTGCGTCAAAGAGCGTGGACGATGCCAAGTCGCAGCTCATCGAGAAATTCGACTTCACGGACATACAGGCTTCCGCAATCGTGGAGATGCGTTTGAGGCAGCTCACCGGACTCGAAAGGGAGAAGCTTCAGAGCGAATACGACGAACTGATGAAATTCATCAAATACTGCATCGACGTTCTCGGAAGTTACGACATGCAGATGGCCGTCGTCAAGGAAGAGACCATGCAGATGAAGGAAAAGTACGGAGACGCGAGACGTACCGAGATTACGATGTCCGCCGAGGAATTCAATCCTGAGGACTTTTATCCGGACGAGGACGTTGTCGTGACGATTTCACACCTCGGATACATAAAGAGGACTCCTCTCACCGAGTACCGCACCCAGGCTCGTGGCGGCGTCGGAATGAAGGGCGCGGCTAAGAGGGATGCGGACTTCATCGAACACATTTATGTTGCCAACATGCACAGCACGCTCCTTCTCTTTACGGAAAGTGCCAAGTGCTTCTGGCTCAAGGTGTATGAGATACCGGAAGGCTCACGGTCATCAAAGGGACGCGCCATCCAGAACGTTCTTAACCTTACGGCGGAAGACAGAATCAAGGCCTATCTCAATGTCCGCAATCTCAAAGATGAGGAGTACATCAACAATAATTATGTGGTTCTCTGCACAAAGAACGGCGTCATCAAGAAGACCACGCTCGAAGCGTACTCAAGACCGCGTGCCAATGGCGTCATTGCCCTCACCATCCGCGAAGGGGACGAGCTTCTTGACGTTGCCCTTACAAGCGGCAGCAGCCAGCTGTTCATTGCCGGCAAGGAAGGTCGCTGTGTGAGATTTGAAGAGTCTGATGTAAGGCCTATGGGTCGTACTGCGGCCGGTGTGAAGGGTATCAACCTCGACAGCGAGAGCAACGAGGTCATCGGACTTCTCAGCTACGAGCCTCAGGCAGAGGATGCTGCGGACCACTCTATTCTCGTTGTAAGTGCCCACGGCTACGGAAAACGTTCCGATTTTGAGGAATATCGCAAGACAAGCCGTGGAAGCAAGGGCGTGAAGACCCTTAACATCACCGACAAGACGGGAGAACTTATTGCAATCAAGAACGTTACGGACAATGATGATTTGATGATCATCACCCGTTCCGGTCTTACCATCCGAATGGCTGTCTCTGACATCCGCATCGCGGGCAGGGCAACCCAGGGCGTGAGACTTATCAACATCAAGGACGGCGACTCGATTGCAGCGGTTTCAGTGGTCGCAAAGAGCGATGACGAAGATGAGGTGACCGAGACTCCTGCAGAACAGCCTGTCGATGGCGTATCAGACGGGCAGGAAACTCCGGAGACTTCCGAGACTCCGGAAAATGAGGCGTAATTATTGGAGTATCAAGTTTCGCAAGTGCGATTTAGAATACCTGCGAAACTTGAATTATTGAATAATATAACACATCAAAATTTGAATATCATGAAGAAGACTTTAATCGCATTGACAGTTCTGCTTTCGTCAGCAATGATTGCAACTGCACAGCAGAAGTCACCCGAGGCGCTGCGTTCAGCCGTAGATAAGGCTGAAACTGCCGCAGAGAATCCTAAGAAGGCAGGTAAGCCTGACACTTGGATGAAGATAGGAAAGGCATACGTCGAGGCCTACAACGGCCCGGTGGGACAACTCTGGCTTGGAGCTTCCCAGGCTGAACTTCAGCTCGTGACGGGGAACGCACAGCCGCTTTCTGTCGAGACTGTTGACCTTGGCGGCACTCCTTGCCAGAAGCAGGTGTTTGCAGACAAGGATCTCTACTTCAATCAGAATGGTCAGCTCGTTCTCATCAATGTCACGAAGCCTGTCTATGAGGACGCGCTTGCAAAGGCACTTGAGGCATACGCAAAGGCAGGCGAGCTTGATGTGGCCGGCAAAAAGACAAAGCCGATCGTTGCAGCTCTTGACGACATCGCCGCTAAGTACCTTAACGACGGTATGAACGCCTACACGCTCGGCGAACTTAAGGAGGCCAGTTTCGATTTCGAGAACGCTGCGAGGGCAGCATCAACTGCCCCTTCCAATCGCCTTGACACCACTGCCGTCTATAATGCCGGCTTCACTTCATGGGCATACGCCAACCAGCTTGCAGCCACGGACTCTCTTGCTGCCGTTGCAGAATATCAGCGTGCAAAGGGTTTCTTCGAGTCATGCCTTGCCGCGAAGTACTATTACGAGGGCGGTGAGGTGTTTGCGAAACTCCACGACATCTACAATAAGATCGGAGAAAAAGATGCCGCACGCGAGATTCTTGAAGCTGGATTCCAGCAGTTCCCTGACAGTCAGAGCATTCTCATTTCGCTCATCAACTTCTACATCGAGAACAAGGAAGATCCGAACAAGCTCTTCACTCTCATCGATGCGGCAATCCAGAACGAGCCTAACAATGCTTCCCTCTATTATGTGAAGGGCAACATCTACAACGAGCTTGGCGAGAAGGCTTCCGCCAAGGAGTCCTACTACAAATGCGCTGAAATCAATCCTGACTACGAGTACGGCTACATCGGAGCCGGTATCATGTACTACAACGATGCCGTAACCCTTTCCGAGAAGGCATCCAACGAGATGGACGACAAGAAGTACGAGGAACTCGTCTCCCAGTTTGAGCAGTGCCTCAAGGAAGCCATCGAGCCGTTCGAGAAGGCATACGCCATATCAAAGGACGAGAGCATCAAGAACAACGTCGCCCTCTACCTCAAGAACATCTACTACCGTTTCGTCTCCCAGGGAGCTGAGTATGAGGCAGCCTACAAGAAGTACGACGAAATCGTAAAAAACAGCCAGCAGTAAAATCCGCCGGATAAGCGGACTGCTCCGTTACACGAAAGCCCCTGAACCTCCGCAACCGCCAAGGTTGCCCGGTTCAGGGGCTTTGTCATTTCAATATTTTTTTTCTAATTTTGCACTGCTCAGTTAGCCCGTATTAGGGCGGGTGGGCAGAACATATTTTAAGACGTTACTTGACGTTTTTCTTCCGAACTCAAACTTCGCAACTTTGATTACTCAAGGAAGATACGGCAACGGAAGCGTCCACTGGTGATGAAATGGTCGCCATGCTTTGGCGTGGATGTACTCAATATCATCTGACGTGGGCTAGTTGCGTTGCTTATCCTTTGAGTAGGCAGCGAAGGCCTGAGTTCAGGATGAGCAAGAGTACAACTCCCACGTCTTTTTTTTGTACTCGTCCGGGTGGGGCAGTTCCCAGACAAACGAACTTAAAATTACTAATGAAAAGTTTTTCCCCTTTGTGTTTTCTGTTTGCCACAACGCTATTCGTGTCGTTTTCCTGCAATCGCATTGACACAGATTCAAAGCAATCAGATAACAAAACGGAATCTGTAACACTCAAGTGCACGACGATTCCTGCCTCAAACGTATTGAGCACCTCCGCGATGCTGAACGGGTTCTTGTCCATTACAGGACTACCTCAGAAGACAGAGACAGTTGAGGCAGTTTTCTACTATTCTTCCGACGAGACGGACGCCTCTGCTATCGTACAGGGTGGGACTAAGGTTTCGGCAGGAAGTTTTACTTTGGATGATTGCGCATTTAATGCTGTCGTGAATGGTTTGTCTGTCAATACGGAATACCATTTCGTGGCATCTGTTATAGTGGGTGGAAAAGAGATGACCGGTTCAGTATTGTCTTTCCGAACTGCTCTAAAATCTACAGAGCTTACCGAAACAGGGGCGGCTTCAGATATTACGGAAATATCCGCCACTCTTACATCATATGCAAATCCGACTCCGGAGATGTCCGATGTGATGATGGGAATAATATATTCTCAGGACGATACGCCTACTGTGGACAATGGAAAGACGCTGTACGCCAAAGAGCTTGACGAAAATAACTCATATAAGTTTTCGGTTAAAGACTTAATTCCTGGCACACAGTATTATTATCGTTCATTTGTCAAATATGGGGGTGTTTATAGATATGGTAAAGTCTTGTCGTTTAAAACATACGATCTTATAATTGAGACTTTGGAGGCTGATACGTATGATGATTTGTACGGATTGAAATTGAAGGGGCGGTTTAGTTTTACAAGTAAGACTGAATTTGATGTGGTATGCGGCTTTCATTGCAACAGTGGGAAACGTAGTCTTGAGGATCTGACGAATGAAAGCTATTCTGAAGATATTGTGGCTTCAGCTGATGAAAATGGAACGTTTAGTGCATTATTACGCTGGGGTGGTACTTATTCTTATGTCTTTTATGTGAAGATCTTTAATCGAAAGTACTATGGAACTGTAAAAACATCTTCAACAAAAAGGCTACAGTTCCGTTTAAATGATTGGTATTTAAATGATAATAATTGTGCTTTTTTTAATGGGGAAATCGTCAATAACTTGAGAAGCAAGGCGTGGAAGTGGAGTGATTCGTCGGGAGCGAAAATATACGCGTATGATAGTTTTCAGCGAGCGCAGTCGGGGAGTCCGCTGTTTATACAGACAGGTTCATTGTTTATTAAGGCTAGCTCATCGCCAGAAACATTTGAAATCGCGTGTTCTAATATGAAGGAATATGGACCAGTTTTCGAGCCTGGAACATATTATATTAAGATTGCATATTATTATTACGACATGCAGCAAAATAAAGTCGAAGTCTTGGGTGATGAAATTTATGAAGTCACAATGGAGAAAAGGTAGTATCCTTGTTTGTTTATGAACTTATCTATTACGGTCAGTTTTTACGTTAACCCGGCAGTCTTTTATTCGATTGGTTACGGCCGCAGACAACCGATAGGGATGACTAGTACTCCGTCTGTCCTTTTGTAGGCATAGTCTCCTACACCGGTAAGAACCATTTTAAATGACGGGTATTTCATCTTTGTCGTGTCGATTATGTCGGACAGTTTGTTAAGTGTGTGCACTCCCTCTTCTATCAGTTTTTTGCCTCCAAGCTTTATCTCAATGAGTCCGTATGATCCGTTTTCCAGGTGGATTACGGCGTCACATTCCAAACCGTTACTGTCGCGGTAGTGATAGACTGTCCCATAGAGAGACTCCGCGTACACTCTCAAATCTCGTATGCAAAGGGTCTCGAACAGAAGACCGAATGTATTGAGGTCGTTTATCAGGTCATCGGGTCCCAATCCGAGAGCAGCAGTAGCAATTGACGGATCCACATAATATTTTGTGTCTGAAGTCCGGAGTGCCGTCTTGCTGCGAAGGTTCGGATTCCAAGCCGGCATGTCCTCTATGACAAAAATCTTTCGTAGAGCAGACAGGTAGGATTTTATGGTTTCGTCGCTGATGCCAACAGGTTCGTTTGCAGCGACATCTGCAAGAATCGTCGGGATACTTGCTTGACTCCCTTGATGCCTTGCATAGGAACGCATTATCCTTTTTGCCCGTTCCGCGTCTCTCTCTATTCCGTCTGCACGGGAGATGTCGGAGTTGCAGATTGCCCTATAATATTCTTTTGCCTGCATCAATGCGGCCGTTCCCGTTTTCTTCTGCAAAGATTTTGGCCAGCCGCCGCGGCAAACTGCAAATGCCAATGCTTGTAAATCAAGGGGATTTCTTGAACTGATATTTGCTTGCGGGTTAAATAGTGATGCCAAGCTGATATCTCCATTTGATTCCCCTGATTCCCATAGGCTCATAGGGCGCATTGTTAGCCATCCGAATCGCCCTGTGCCGGAATGGTGGATTTCATCGGAGTGTACCGGAACGGCAGAACCGGTAAGCATGAATAGTCCATCACCATCTCTGTGATCCACTTCAAATCGAATGGCATCCCAAAACTGAGGAACTTCCTGCCACTCGTCTATCAATTTCGGATAGGGGCCTTCAAGCAAGTATCGGATGTTTGTCTGGGCCATCTGTATGTATTGCTCTTTTTTTAAAGGATCGTCCATATAGAGAATACTCTTGGCCATTTGTTCCGCCGTTGTAGTCTTGCCACAAGCTTTTGGACCTTCGATCAATACTGCACCCATAGCCTCTAATTTATCTGCCAAAAGTTGGTCTGTGGCTCTTTTTCTATATTCCATACTCTTAATCTTTGTTACAAAGGTACATAACTTTTAGGAAAGAGAGAAATATATAGTGGCTGATTTGGTCATTTGAGGCGATTTTGTTTGGTCATTTGAAGCAATTTTATTTGGTCGTTTGAAGCAATTTTGTTTGATTCAGCTTGGTGAGACGGCGAAGAGTGGTGAAGATGCAAGGCTTGCCATGTTGTCAGATACCGGAGCAACCTTGAGGTTGTGAGGATTTTGGCAACATGGCGTAACGCAGCAGATTCGCCGCTATTCGCCGTCGAACGCCTTGACGATCTTTGTGACCAGCGGATGCCGCACAATGTCAGCATTGGTGAAAGTGATGCAGGCGATGCCCTTGATGCCTTCCACGAGTTTCATCCCGCGCAGCAGTCCGCTGTCGGACTTGTTGGGCAGGTCTACCTGCGAGGCGTCGCCGGTGACGATAAACTTCGCATCACGGCCCATTCGGGTGAGGAACATCTTCAGCTGTCCGAGATTGGTGTTCTGGGCCTCGTCGAGAATCACGCAGGCACGATCGAGGGTGCGTCCTCGCATGTAGGCGAGCGGCGCAATCTGAATTGTTCCGTCAGCGATGAATTCCTGTAGCTTCTTCGGCGGAATCATGTCTCCGAGAGCGTCATAGAGTGGCTGGAGATATGGGTCGAGCTTGTCCTTGAGGTCTCCAGGCAAAAATCCGAGTCTCTCCCCGGCTTCCACCGCCGGTCTCGTAAGTATAATCCTCTTCACCTCGCGGTTCTTCAGCGCCCTCACTGCCAGAGCGATGGCGACATAGGTTTTTCCCGTTCCGGCAGGCCCTACTGCAAAGATGAGGTCATTCTCGAAATATGCCTTCACCATCTTCTCCTGCGTGACGTTCCGTGCCTTAATCGGCTTTCCGTCGTTTCCGAACACAATCGGCGCATCCGAGTGCATAATGAATTCCTCTGCGGCATTCCCGCCCTCGAACAGTTCCTCCACATCATAAGCCGAGAGCGACCTCTTGTGCATTCTTTTCTCAATCAGCATGCTGATTTTTTCGTTGAACCCGATGATGTCGTCCTGTGCCCCGTCCAGAAGCAGCTCATTTCCCCGGGCCACCACCTTTAGCTTAGGAAAATAAGCGCAAAGCGCCTCCAAAAGCCTGTTTGCCGGCCCGTAAATTTCAATCGGGTCTATCGCGTCAAGTGTAAGTGTCTTTTTCATGCGCCGCAAAAAAATAGCGATTTATTTGCCGATGTGGCTTTTCCTTGTTCCCTTTGACTTGTGAACTGCCGGCGCGTCCTCGATGAACTCGACGTTGTCGCTGTTCAGCCTGATGCCCAGCCACTTGGTGAACTTTTCCTTTTCCACGGACGTCATAGCCTTGCTGGTCTTTGCCACGACGATAATCCTTTTGTCGACATGCAGGCTGTCCGCAGTCACTCCTGCACCGTCACCGATGCTGAGTTCTGTAATCTCCGGCCAGGAATTTATGGCCTCGCGTGTCACCTGGCTGTACGGAATCTCGTTCTTCTTGATCAGTTCTATCTCCGCTTCAAGCCTCTTGATCTCGTTGTCGCGGCGGTTTATCTCGCTGTCGGTGCGTGCGTAGATGCCCTGAAGAAGCTCCTTCTCCACCTTGCTCTGTCCGTTAGTGTGCTCATTGACGACCACCTGCTCCTGCTTGAGGCCGGCAGCCTTCGCGAGTTCGTAGAGATTGTTGCGCTCGACTGCGGAAAGTTCCTCGCCCGTTATGAACAGTTCGACCCGACCTCCATCTTCGTGGCTTATCTTATAGTCGTAGATGATGGAATTGCCGAGAGACTTGTTCTGTTGGACGAACCCGATGGCCTTGTCTTCGAAGTTGTTGTTCTTTATGAGAGTCACTGCGGACCAGATGCTCGGGACAATGAATATGACCATCACCACTGCAATAATCCACTTGGTCCGTTTCTCCGTCTTGCTGTCGCTGAACTTCATCACATTGAAGCCGAGAACTTTGGTCGCGAGGTAGGTGGCGAGGGCGATGAACACGCAGTTGATAAAGAAGAGGTAGAGAGCGCCGAAGAAATAGCTCATGTTGCCGTTCGCGAGACCATATCCTGCCGTACACATCGGAGGCATGAGGGCTGTCGCTATGGCCACTCCGGAGAACACCGTGCCCTTTTCCTTGCGGCATTGCTCGAATATTCCGGCGCAGCCTCCGAAGAGAGCGATGAGCACGTCATAAATCGTAGGGTTTGTCCTCGCCAGAAGCTCGGTCGGGTTGCTGAGGTTCAGAGGGGTGATGAGAAAGTAGAGGCATGAGGCCACGAGAGCGATTCCCATCATCGTGAGGAGGTTCTTTCCCGAGTCCCTGAAAAGCTTTATGTCGTTGATTCCCAAAGAAAGACCTATTCCGAAGATAGGACCCATCAGCGGTGATATGAGCATGGCTCCGATGATGACAGGAATCGAGTTGATGTTGAGCCCGATGGATGCGATGATTATCGAGAACGCGAGAATCCATGCGTTCGGTCCCTTGAAGTAAATGTTCGACCTTATCGACTGCTCGGCCGCGGCCGTGTCCATATGTCCGGACAAATCCACTATGTCTTTGAAGAAATGTCCAACCTTACCGAAAAATTTCATATATACCTATGTTAAATTATAGATTTTTGAAACACTATGTCGTAAACAGACTGCAAATATATGGATTTTTATCCTAAATTTGCAGATTGCTTTGAACGTGTCATCCCGAGGATGCGCGAAACTGCATCGAAACAGTGTATAACTCAAGTTTCGCAAGTGCGAGCTTGAAATGTTCAAGCAATGCCGAAAAGTTGATGAATATGAAAAGAACTGCCATTTTTGCCTTGACTGCCGCCACCTTACTCGTCTGTGGTTGTGACTTTTTCCGCGGGCTCGCCGGAAGGCCGACAAGCGCGGAGATAGCTGAGAAACGTGTCGCCATAGAAGCTGTGAAGGCGGAGGCCGCGGCCCGTGAGCAGGCACGCCTGGATTCACTGCGCATTGTGGAGGAGGCTGCGGCGGATTCTCTTGCCGCCCTTTCGAAGCTTGAGACTTTGAATGCAAAGGTTCTTGCTGTTTCAGAAATAGGTGCAGTGTATGGTGATCTCTGCCATGGTTATAGCATAATTGTCGGTTCTTTCAAATCCGTTTCGAATGCCGGTAGAATGGCTGCAAAAGTGGCGGATGAGGGATATGCTTCTTCGGTGCTGAGGTTCAGCAACGGAATGGCTGCAGTGGCAGTGGAGCCGAGGACAAAGATCGCCGATGCCGTCAGGGTATACGAAAAAGTAAAATCAGAAAAATTCTGTCCGGATGATGCGTGGATACTCAGCAACAATTAATATGAAGGCAAAGCTACTGAACTTCGGCGGGACAACGGCTTTTATGCTTCTTGCCGTGTTTGCCATGCTTTCTCTGTCACTTCCGGCCTTTGCCCAGTACCGGACTGAAACCGGCTCGTACGAGGAACTTTATGACAGCGAGACCACTGCCGCACTGCGCCATCACATCCGCTCGCTCAGCTCCGCCGACACAGAAGGGCGTGCACCGGGTTCTGATGGGGAGAAGGCAGCCGCAGAATATGTGGCCAAGGTACTGTCTTCCAAGGGTATCGAGATGCTTGACTTTTCTGCGGGAAACACATTCGGGGTCACACTTGAAAACGGGGATACCCTCACTTCACGCAATGTCATCGGCTACATTCAAGGCAGCGATCCCAAGCTCCGCGACCATTATGTGGTGATAGGTGCACGTCTCGACAACCTCGGCTCTGACAACTACACCGTCGACGGTGTCGCTGTGGAACGAATCTACTACGGTGCGAACGGCAACGCTTCCGGTCTCGCGATGATGCTTGAACTCGCAGGGATGCTGTCGCATAACTCCTTTTCACTGAAACGCTCCGTCATCTTCATCGCCTTCGGAGCCTCCACGCGGACATACGCGGGAGCATGGTATTTTCTGAACAGAGCATTCTCCGAGACGGCGAATATCGACGCGATGATAAACCTCGACTGCATAGGCGGGAGCAACGGTTTTTATGCCTACACGGCTTCAAATGCCGACATGAACACGCTCCTGCGAAGCCTTGAGGGGGACCTTCTTCCGATACGCCCTGAACTTACCTCCGCCGAGACCTACCCATCGGACCATAGGGCGTTCTATGCCAAGGAGATACCATCCGTATGTTTCACGACCGGCAAATATCCGGAGCATGGCACGGAGCGCGACACGGAGGCAATAATCGACTATCCGTCAATGGAAAGGATACTCGAATATCTCTATGACTTCTCGACGACTCTCGCCAACACCGGCATACGCCCTTCTTTCTACGAGAAGGTGACTGCCCCGAAGAGGAACGGCGTTGACTATGACGGCGTTATGCCTTACTACGAGTGCGACCGTCGCCCTACTTTCCTTGGCAGCGCAGACCCGAGGCAGTTCCTGTCAAAGTGGGTGTATCAATACCTGAAGTATCCCTCAGCGTCTGTCCGAAACGGCGTACAGGGCACGGTGATGGTGGATTTCATAATTGAGAAAGACGGGCAGATTACAAACGTGAAGGTTTCGCGTTCTGTCAGCGAAGAGCTTGACGCCGAAGCCGTTAAGGTCATTTCCGCTTCCCCGAAATGGAAACCGGGGCGCGTGGACGGCAACAAGGTCCGCTGCTCGATGACTCTTCCTGTCGAATTCCGGCTTGAGAAGAACAGCAAGGGCGGATTCGGGGTGAACAACATAAGGGTTAGGTAGTTGAATATAAAAAGGTATTAAATATATGGCAGATTACAATTTTAGAGAGATTGAGACACGTTGGCAGGCCTACTGGGCTGAAAACCATACGTTTGAGGTTCAGACCGACCCAACGAAACCGAAATATTACGTCCTTGACATGTTTCCTTATCCTTCAGGTGCGGGACTTCATGTGGGGCACCCGCTTGGCTACATCGCGAGCGACATCTACAGCCGCTACAAGCGTCTGCGCGGATTCAATGTCCTTCACCCTATGGGCTACGATGCGTTCGGCCTCCCTGCCGAGCAGTATGCCATCCAGACCGGAAAGCATCCGGAGGAAACTACGGAAAAGAACATAGCCCGTTATCGGGAGCAGCTCGACCGCATAGGCTTCTCATACGATTGGTCTCGAGAAATCCGTACCTGTGACCCTGACTACTACAAGTGGACTCAATGGGCTTTCCTCAAGATGTTCGGCAGCTGGTATGACAACGACCTTCAGAAGGCTCGTCCGATAGAGGAACTTGAGGCTGCATTTGCCGCAGGCGGCAGCGAGTCCGTCAATGCGGCATGCTCTGAACATGAGCCTTTTACAGCGGAGCAGTGGAATGCCTTTGACGAAAAACAGAAGGCCGCGGCCCTGATGAACTGGCGCATCGCATATCAGGGTGAGACGTCCGTCAACTGGTGTCCGAAGCTCGGAACAGTCCTCGCCAACGACGAAGTCAAGGAGGGCTACTCGGTGCGCGGGGGACACCCGGTTGAGCAGAAGAAGATGACTCAGTGGCAGCTCCGGGTTTCTGCTTATGCCGGAAGGCTTCTCGACGATCTTGAATCTCTCGACTGGACCGACTCGCTGAAGGATATGCAGCGCAACTGGATTGGCCGGAGTCAGGGCTGCGAAATGGTCTTCAAGACTTATAATGGCGAAAAGGAATATGACGTGACGATTTTCACCACTCGTGCGGACACTGTTTTCGGAGTCACCTTCCTCGTGCTTGCTCCGGAGAGTGACTGGGTGGAGAAACTCACTGCCACTGACAGAAAGGCCGAGGTCGAGGCCTATCTCGCGCAGGCACGCAAGAAAACTGAGCGTGAGCGCATTTCACAGACCAAGACAGTCGCCGGCGTGTTCTCCGGCTCTTATGCGGTGAACCCTCTCACGGGCGAGAAGGTGCCGGTGTGGATTTCCGAATATGTGCTCTCCGGCTACGGCACGGGTGCAATTATGGCTGTGCCTGCCCACGACAGCCGTGACTATGCGTTTGCAAAGGCATTCAACCTTCCGATAATCCCGCTCATCGAAGGCTGCGACATCAGCGAAAGCAGTTTCGATGCAAAGGAGGGCACAATGTGCAACTCCGGTTTCCTTAATGGAATGAGCGTTAAGGAGGCCATTCCTGCTGCGATCGACTATGTGGAAAGCCATGGTCTGGGACATCGCAAGGTCAATTACCGCCTTCGTGACGCCATCTTCTCCCGCCAGCGCTACTGGGGAGAGCCGTTCCCGATTTGCTACAGGGACGGCATTGTCACCCCGCTTCCTGAAGACAAGCTTCCGCTTCGCCTTCCTGAAATTGACAAATATCTTCCGACTGAGACGGGAGAGCCGCCTCTTGCACGTGCGAAGGACTGGAACTATGAGGGCAATCCTCTCGAAACCAGTACGATGCCCGGTTTTGCCGGCAGCAGCGCCTACTACCTCCGCTATATGGATCCACACAATCCGGACGCTCTCGTGAGCCGCGAGGCAGACGAATATTGGCGCAACGTCGACCTCTACATTGGAGGCACCGAGCATGCCACAGGGCACCTCATCTATTCCCGTTTCTGGAACAAATTCCTCTACGACCTCGGTTATGTCTGCGAGAAAGAACCGTTCCGCAGGCTCATAAACCAGGGAATGATTCAGGGCCGCTCTAACTTCGTCTACAGAATCATAGGCACGAACACGTTCGTATCCTACGGACTGAAAGACAAATACGAAACGACGGAAATACACGTCGATGTGAACATCGTGAACAACGATCGTCTCGACACTGAGGCTTTCCGCCGTTGGATGCCTGACTTCGCGGACGCTGAGTTCATACTCGAGAACGGCGAGTACATCTGTGGCTGGGCCATCGAGAAGATGAGCAAGTCGATGTTCAATGTTGTGAACCCGGATATGGTTTGCGACAGTTACGGCGCCGACACCCTGCGCCTCTACGAGATGTTCCTCGGTCCTCTCGAACAGAGCAAACCTTGGGACACCAAGGGAATCGACGGCGTCCACCGCTTCCTGAAGAAGGTCTGGAGACTTTTCTACGACCGTGACGGGCTCATCCTGACGGACAAAAAGGCGACTCCGGCGGAGCTCAAATCTCTCCACAAACTCATAGGAAAAGTCACAGCCGACATTGAGGCATTCTCCTACAACACAGCGATTTCCGCATTTATGATTGCTGTGAACGAGCTCACCGAGCTGGGCTGCAACACCCGCGAAGTTCTTGATCCACTCGTGGTGCTTCTCAGCCCGTTCGCACCTCACATCGCCGAGGAACTCTGGCGAGCTTCGGGACACATCGACACGATAACTTGGGCAAAATGGCCTGAATATGACGAGTCTCTCACAGTGGAACAAAACTGCACCTATGCGGTTTCATTCAACGGAAAGACCCGTTTCACTCTTGACCTTCCGAAGGCTATGCCTAAGGAAGAAGTCGAGGCAACCGTACGCGCAAACGCTCAAACAGCGAAATATGTAGCCGGAGGCAATATCCTTAAGATGATTGTAGTTCCGGGAAAAATTGTTAACGTAGTGGTAAAATAAATCTCCTATGGAAAAGAAAAAGGTTCTGAACATTCTTTGGGACTATCTCGTTCTGAGTTTCGGTACGCTTGTGTACTGTCTCGCCTGGACATCAGTACTCTTGCCAAATACGATTCCGAGCGGCGGTCTGACCGGTGCCTGCGCCATTCTCCAATATGGTACGGGCATTCCGATGTCATATTCGTTTTTCGTCATCAACACCATTCTCATCATCCTCGGAACGATAATTATGGGAAAAGGATTCGGATTCAGGACGGTATATGCCTATCTCCTCTCATCCCTCTTCCTCTATCTCATACCAAATTATCTCCCCGGATTTGTCATTCATCTCGACGAAAAGATGTTTGCGGCTCTGCTCGGAGGATTCATCGAGGCGTTCGGAATCAGTTTCGTCCTCAATAAGGGCGGCAGCACTGGGGGTACGGATGTTATAGCCGTATGTATCAATAAGTTCTGGCCTATTTCCCTCGGGAAAGTCTACCTCTGTACAGACCTTCTCATCATCTTTACGGTGGTATTCATTGACGGTATGGGTGTGACTGATGTGCTTTACGGCTATCTTGCGATGATTGCATTCTCTTTCGGTGTGGATTATTTCACGCTTGGGCCAAAATCGACGGTGCAGGTGCTCATATTCTCGAAAAAATATAAGGAAATCGCGGACCGGCTCATTTCGATGGACAGGGGAGTGACTGCGCTCAATTCTGTTGGCTGGTATTCTGGAGAGGAGAGCAAGGTGCTTCTGGTGATTGTCCGTAAGAGCAATTATCAGGCGGTCGTTAATCTCGTCAAAGAGCTGGATGACAAGGCTTTCGTGTCAGTCTCGAATGCCGCGAGCGTGTTCGGCGAGGGCTTTGAGGAAATCAAGTCTGGAGTGTCTAAAAAGAAGAAAAATGTTCCGAAGGTCTATGATGGGGCGAACGCCATTGAAAACAATGCGGAAACTGTTGGAAACGAAAAGATAACTCAAGGAGAATCAAAGTGATATGACGACAAGTACAGTACTGAAAAGCAACGTTTGGACAACAATGAAGGAATATGGGATCATGTCCCTCGGTCTGTTGGTCTATGCAATCGGGTGGACAATGTTCCTTCTTCCAAGCAACCTCGTGGGCGGCGGCGTTTCGGGTATATCAGCGATAATACAGTATGCTACCGGTGGGCATGTTCCTATGGGATGGAGCTACTTCGTCATCAATGTCGTGCTCCTTATCTTTGGAATTGCCATACTCGGCAAAGGTTTCGGATGGAAGACCGTGTATGCCATAGCCTACACTTCCGTCCTTCTGAACATATTTCCGGGCATAATTCCTGCGGAATTTCTCAACAACCTTTCCGAGGCCATAGGCCCGCTTCTGTGCACGGTGCTCGGAGGTGTCTTTTCGGGAATCGGAATCGGCTCCAGCATTTCCCAGGGTGGCTCCAGCGGCGGCACGGACATCATCGCGCTGATTGTCTGCAAGTACCGCAACACTTCTCCGGGCAAGTTGATTCTCGCGATGGACGTTGTCATAATCACGGCTTCGGTGTTCTGTCCCTCGTTCAAACCGGACGGAACTGAGGTGGATATTGTCAACAAGATTGCCAATGCTGCCTACGGCCTGATACTCATCACCGTGAACAGCTACACCATCGATCTTTTCCTTTCCGGTATGAAGCAGTCGGTGCAGGTATTCATCTTTTCCAAGAAGTATGACGAGATTGCCGATGCCATCGCATACGATCTCCGCAGGGGAGTGACGGTGTTTCATTCCATGGGCTGGTACAGCAAGCAGGAGAGCAATGTTCTTATGGTAGTGGCAAGAAAGGCCGACTTGAGCATGCTCCTGCGCTACGTCAAGGCCATCGACCCCGATGCCTTCCTTTCCGTCTCCAATGTCATGGGCGTCTTCGGCCTCGGCTTTGACCAATTAAAGGGTAAAGGTTCCAAATCAAAATAGCCTCAAATTCAAATCTCTGAGTCAAGTCTCAGAGTCAAAATTCTGAATCAAGTTTCTGAGTCGGAGGGGATGAAGAAAAAGATGAGATGCAAGGCGCACTGGGGATTTCAACACCGGAGCAACCTTGTGGTTGTGAGGATTTGAAATTCACATGCAACGAAGCAGGTCGCTTTTTCTTCGCCCCGCCATAAAATAATTTTCGAAAAATAAAAACGCAATTTGTTGCAATTTAGCAACAGCAACATACATTTTTTAGAGCGCATACCGCCCTATCTTTGTACCCGCGGCCCGAAACAGTTCCGGACCGCGGGTAACTTCTAAAGCATCGGGAATCATGTTCTCTACTGTAATCTCATCAATTGCGCTCACATCTGCGGCACTCGTCTCCGCGGTTGTGATCCTGCGTCCAAAGTTTCTGATGAAACGCCTGAGACTCAACATCTTCTTCAGAAAAGAGCCGGAACTCATAGCCGTCATCTCTGGCGGGATTCTTCTGATCGTCCTTGACCTTTGCCTCGGACAGCAGGATAGGCTTGCTGCGGACATTGCCATTCCCGCGCTGCCGATGACTGTCCTTCCGCAGGCAGCCGACACAAAGGAAGGAAGACAATTCTTCCGTGGTCTTATAGTCGCCGAGGTCGTTGCCGCTGCGGCATCGCTGCTGTGTTTCTTCGGATTGTATCTTCCGGTTCTCCATGCACTCAGACCCTTGGGCGTGTTCTTCATTGCGGTCTCTTTCTTTGCCATCTTCTTCAGACATCACCTCGCCCGTCTGAAAAGCCCCTCCGACAGACTGACGCCGCTCTCGTTGTCCTCATTGTTCTCAGACGTCATCTATCTGTTCCTGCTCGGATTTTCTCTCATTCTCTCCGCAATGTCCTGCTCTGTGGCGTTGGCCGGGCAGTTTCCGTTTACAGCGGCAGTGGATTCCATTTCATTTGTCTTGGCTTCCTCAGTGTTCATCTGTGCGCTTCTCCGTAGGGCAGGCAGCCGGCGTTTCCTCTTTTTTGAGAAATACGAGAAGATGGTCTCCGAAGCCGTGCAGGACTGCGTGGGCAGCCGGATTATACGCGCTGACCGGAAAGAAAACCTCTACCGCAGCATCTTCTCCCGCATTGAAGAATATTTCCGCAGCGAGAGCCCTTTCCTTGACACGGATTTGAGTATAGGTGAAGTGTCAGAGCGCATATTTACAAATAAAGTATATGTCTCGCGGGCGATAAGCGAGTGCGCGGACACAAATTTCTGCCAATATGTCAACCGCTACCGCATAGGCTACGCGATGGACTGTTTCAGGCAAAATCCGGCTCTCCGTGTCTCGGACCTCGCCTACATGTCTGGATTTCGTACCGTCGCTTCCTACAACATGGCTTTCAGACGCGTTGCGGGAGAGATACCTTCGGATTGGATGCGGCGGACGGCCGCGGTCATGAAACGTGGAGTGGGAGGTCTGAACGTTGCCGGAGCCGTGGCTGTTTGAATGAAGATTTTGCAGGTTTCACCGATAAGCCGTATCTTTGCAGAAGTCCGGAGGCTGCCGCTTCCGGCATTTCACCGCTTAAACACATTTCTTCAGATGGCTGACGAAAAGATCATTTTTTCAATGAACGGCGTGGGCAAGGTGCTCCCGCAGAACAACAGGGTAATACTCAAGGACATATATCTCTCATTCTTCTATGGTGCCAAGATCGGCATCATCGGTCTTAACGGATCCGGAAAGTCGACGCTGATGAAAATCATCGCCGGCATTGAGAAGCAGTATCAGGGCGAGGTCGTGTGGGCTCCGGGCTATTCCGTGGGCTACCTCGAGCAGGAACCGCAGATGGAGCCGAACAAGACGGTGCTTGAAGTGGTACAGGAGGGCGTGCAGGAAGTTATGGATGTCCTGAAGGAATATGAGCAGGTGAACATGAAGTTCTGCGAGCCCATGTCGGACGAGCAGATGAATGCTCTTATCGAGCGGCAGGGAGAACTCACGGAAAAAATAGAGCATCTTGGCGGCTGGGAGATTGACGCGAAGCTCGAAAGGGCTATGGACGCGCTGCAGTGCCCGCCTTCGGATGCACTTGTGGCGAATCTTTCCGGTGGAGAGCGCCGACGTGTGGCTCTGTGCCGGCTGCTTCTTCAGCAGCCTGACGTGCTTCTTCTCGATGAGCCGACCAACCATCTTGACACAGAGTCCATACAGTGGCTGGAGGAGCATCTCCGCCAGTACAAAGGCACCGTCATAGCCGTGACCCACGACCGCTACTTCCTTGACAACGTGGCCGGATGGATTCTTGAACTCGACAGAGGCGAGGGCATTCCGTGGAAAGGCAACTACTCCTCTTGGCTCGATCAAAAGAGTCGTCGTCTCGCGATGGAGGAAAAGCAGGAGAGCAAGCGCCGCAAGACTCTCGAACGTGAGCTCGAATGGGTGCGGATGGCTCCGAAAGCCCGCCACGCCAAGTCCAAGGCCCGTCTGGGCGCATACGAGAAGCTTTCCGCCGAGGACGGACGCGAGAAGGAGGCGAATCTTGAGATCTACATCCCGAACGGACCGCGTCTGGGAAACAAGGTTATCGAGTTTCACGATGTTTCCAAGGCCTACGGCGACAGGCTTCTGTTCGAGCACCTTTCGTTCACGCTCCCTCCTGCGGGAATAGTCGGTGTTATAGGTCCTAACGGAGCCGGCAAGACGACCCTGTTCCGTCTCATCATGGGTCTGGAGAAGCCGGATTCCGGAGATATTGTCATCGGAGACACCGTGAAACTCGCCTACGTTGACCAGCAGCACAAGAGCATAGACCCTGACAAGACTGTCTACGAGACAATCGCCGAAAACTCTGACTTCGTGAAACTCGGCAAGAGGGAAGTGCCTGCAAGGGCTTATGTTTCGCGATTCAATTTCTCCGGTGCAGATCAGGAAAAGCTCTGCGGAGTCCTCTCCGGCGGTGAGAGAAACCGTCTGCACCTTGCTCTCACGCTCAAAGACGAAGGCAATGTGCTTCTTCTCGACGAGCCGACCAACGACGTGGACGTAAACACCATCCGTGCGCTTGAGGAGGGTCTCGAGAATTTTGCCGGATGCGCCGTTGTCATTTCCCATGACCGTTGGTTCCTCGACCGCATCGCGACGCACATTCTCGCCTTCGAGGGTGACTCACAGGTCTATTTCTTTGAGGGCAGCTACTCTGAATATGAGGAGAACAAGAAACGGCGTCTCGGCAATGAGGAGCCGAAGCGCTTCAAATACAAAAAACTGATGTAGGGCGGGGCGCTTTTTAATGCCGCTGAGATAGAGGGGATGAAGAAAAAGATGGGATGCAAGGCGCAGGTTGAAGTCAAATACCGCAGCAACCTGTCGGTTGTGAGGATTTTGACAAAACCTGCAACGAAGCAGACCGCTTTTTCTTCATCCCCGTCTCATAAGATAGGACTTCATAAAGTCATTTAGGTCTCCGTCAAGAACTCCCTGGGTGTCGGAGGTCTCATGGCCGGTGCGGAGATCCTTGACCATCTTGTAGGGGTGCAGGACATAGCTGCGGATTTGCGAACCCCATTCGATTTTCTTCTTCTGCCCTTCGAGCTCAGCCTGCTTTTCCTGACGTTTCTTCAGTTCGAGGTCATAGAGGCGAGACTTGAGAATGCGCAGGGCATTCTGCCGGTTGTCGAGCTGCGAGCGTGTCTCGGTGTTTTCGACCACGATGCCCGTCGGAATGTGACGGACGCGGACTCCGGTCTCCACTTTGTTGACGTTCTGGCCGCCGGCGCCACTGGAACGGTAGGTGTCCCATTCGAGGTCTCCCGGGTTTATTTCAATTTCAATGCTGTCGTCGACGAGCGGGTAGACGAAGACTGAGGAGAAGGTCGTCTGACGCTTGCCTTGGGCGTTGAATGGGGAAATCCTCACCAGACGGTGCACGCCGCTCTCCGCCTTCAGGTAGCCGAAAGCATAGTCTCCCTCCACCTGAATCGTCGCCGACTTTATGCCTGCATCCTCACCTTCGAGCAGGTCGGTGACTGTGGTCTTGTAGCCATTGCGCTCGGCCCAGCGAAGATACATCCTCATCAGCATCGCGCTCCAGTCGTTCGCTTCAGTTCCGCCGGCACCTGAATTTATCGTAAGCACAGCCCCGAGCGAGTCTCCCTCCTCTCCGAGCATATTCCTCAATTCCAGTTCCTCGATCTGCTTCACCGCATCTGCGTAGGCCTGCCCCAGTTCTTTCTCTTCTTCGGTTTCCACAGCATCCTCTTCTGCGGATTTCGCTCCGGCGGCTTCCTTCGCAAACTCATAAAGCACGTCCAGATCTTCCACAGCCCCAAGCGCCTTGTCGTAGCCGTCCACCCAAAACTTCAGCCCGGCCGTTTCCTTGAGAAAAGCCTCCGCGGCCTTTGCATCGTTCCAAAAATCCGGAGCCGCTGCCTTTTCCTGCCGCTGTGCCACCTGAGTTCTCTTCCCCTCCACATCCACACATTTTCCCAAAAGTTCGACCCTCTCGTGAAGTTCCTTTATCTGTTCTGTAGAAATCATACCTTATTACTAAAATCTCACAAATATAGCGAATATATCGGATATTCTACGATGATGATGATTTCGTTCGGAGAGTAAAAATTCTTTTTGGATATATCGCCCTTTGTTTGTTGAAAATTTTAAGCGGAAAAGGAGTTTGCCTTACGAATTGTTATCAAAATATCCTAAATTAAAAATATTAGTTTCTAAGTCATTGTCGGACTGAGTTTTCTGCAATGAAAAAAACTGAAAAAATCTCTTGTATTTTTGTTTTGGAAAAGTTAACTTCGCAAGTCAAATTTGGGTGTAGAATATGAATTTAGGGACAAACCTATTGGGAAAGTTTGCACTTTTCTCAATCAGCGTGTTTTTGGTCGGCTGCAATGACCTGAAAGAAAATGATGTAAATGCTGATGACTCGAAAAAGTTGAGCGTCGAGTTTTCACAAAGCGAAGTTTCCATTCCAATAGGAGGTTCGCTTGACCTTCTTGTGAACATATCTCCGGCGAATCGTGCGGGTGAAGTGACGTTCCAGGTAGCAGAGGAAACTGTGGTCTCGCTGGATAAGCAGACTCCTTGCGAGGAAGGCGTGATGCTCCATCTCTCTTCTCACAAGCTCAGCTCCACCACAGTTTATGCATTCCACGAAGCTCTCGCGGAGACTCCGGAATGTGTAATCACAGTCGCTCCAATCGGACTGGAGCGCATAGCCCTCGACAAAGAGACTCTTTCACTCAAAGTTTTCGAATCAGCGACTCTCAGCGCGAAACTCACCCCGGAGAATGTCACAAACCCGGTTCTCATCTGGAAAAGCGATAATGAGGAAGTGGTGACTGTGGACAATGGAGTTGTGACCGCCCACAAAACGGGAGAGGCTCTTGTCACGGTTTCATTCGACGGAAAGAGTGCATCCTGCAAAGTGGTGGTGACGGCGATTCCTGCCGAGTCTGTCACATTGTGGTTTGACAAGCAGCAAGTGACTGAGAAAGTGATTTCTGTGAATGAAAAGCTGCTCATCAATGCAACAATTCTTCCGGAGGATGTCACCTATAAGACAATTAGTCGTTGGACTGTTTCTGCGCCGGATATTATAGGTGTAGAACCTATAGTTGTGGAGGGAAATACGATTTCGGCGAACATTGTCGGAAAGAGTGCCGGTGCAGCTGATTTGGTGGCTGAAATTGACCTTGGCGAAGGTGTTGAACCTATTGTGGCAAAATGCCGCATTGTCGTGAAGCCGGTTGTTGCTCCAACGGATGCACCTCGAATCGGAGATTATTTCTATTCAGACGGAACTTGGAGTTATGGCGGACTCGTTTCCATCAATTCTGACGGAACGGATGCAGTATGGCTGACAGGCAAAGAACGTCCTGCTCCTATAGAAGGAAAAACCGTCATCGGAATTGTTTTCCAGACCGACCAGTCAAGAATCTCGGAGGCAGAAAAAGCGAAGGGATACACCCACGGTTTGGTTATGAGCCTCAAACGTGCTTATAAGCCTGCTGAACTTAAAGACCCGAACAACAAGAATGAAGTTCCGGATTCTCTTACGAGATTTTATGTTTCTGAGTCTTTGGAAAGAAGGATAATCCCAACCGGCAAATCAGGCACATCCTATTATAGGGATATTGACGGGTACACCATTGACAAAAACATCAGAGAAGAGTATCCGGGTGATGAAATAGCGCAGTTTCCGGCACTTGACTGGATTTCGCGCCTGCTTTCTGCTCCGGCTTCGACTTCCGGTTGGTATGTGCCTGCAAGCGGGCAAGTTTGGGATTTGCTTGCGAATCTTGGCGGAAACAAAATTGCAGAGCATTTGTTGGTTCTCCGGACTTATGATGCGGACGTTACATATATGAAGTTCGCGACATTGGCATATAACCCGATTGCTGAACTCAATTCCCATTGGTCATTGGTGCCTCCCGCTATGAAAGAGAATATGTGGCCTGACCGGTTAGGTAAAGATCCTGACTATTTTATGCTGATGACTTCAACACAATACGACGCAGAATCTTTGAGAGTGTTTTGGGTGTCTTCGAAATCCGACGGCAAAGGTGGAGAAGGTGAGTTCGGTCCTATGTGTCAGTGGTTGAACGATGTCTTTCCGTGCTATCCTGTACTTTCATTCTAAGATATATTATTTAATTCATAATGATATGAAAAAAGCTTTATTCACAATTGCAGCCGTGGCGGCGGTGTTCTGCTGCTCCTGCACCAAGGACCTCGAAGATAGAGTAGGGAACCTTGAGAAGAGAGTCGATGTTCTGGAGGCTCAACTAAAAGACAACGTGAACTCAATTGAGCAGCTGCTTGCAACTGCAGCGAAGACTGTCACCGTAACATCGGTGGAAACTGCTGCTGATGGATTGAGTTATACCATAAATTTCAGCGACGGTTCAAAGGTTACCATCAATAGCGGAACCATCGTCGGAATCAAGGAAGTTGACGGCGTGCTTTATTGGACCGCCAACGGAGAACTTCTCAAACAGAACGGTGAGAATGTGCGTGTGACCGGAATGACTCCTCAGTTTAAGATTGACAATGGCAAATGGGTCGTTTCTTTCGACGGAGAGACTTGGGCGGATGTTCCTGTGGAGCCGAAGGAAATCAGTGTCAAACTTGAAGAGACTCCTGAAGAGTATGTTGTTGTCATCGACGATGTGAAAATTCACCTTACGAAGGAAAGCGCTTTCGCGATAAAGGTCAGCTGTGACGAAAGACCTGGATTCTCAGGAACAAAGGTCGCATTCAAATACACTGTGACCGGAGCTGACGAAACAACAAAGATTTATGTTGACTCAAAAGGTTACGAATACGAGCTTGACAAAGAAAACTGCGTTCTTTATGTAAGTGTGCCGAAGCCGGAAGACAAGGCTGAATATATTGTTCTCAAGGCAGTGCGCAACAGCGACGGAAAATCCTCTGCACAGTACATCACCATCGTGCTCGAAAGCCGCTACGGCACATTCGGCGGAGTGATTATCAAGGATGGCAATGAATACGAAGAGTGGTAATTTACTTGAAGGGTGGTAATTAACTTAAAGACTACAGACAATGAAAAAGATAACATATATTGCAGCCGCGCTTTTGGCATTTGTCGGCTGCGCAAAGCAAGAGATTGTTCCTCAGACAACAAACTCAAGCAATCTTGAGGTTTCTCTCGCAGTAGGTTCTACCAAGGCCGTGTATGATGGCGACAGCCACATCAAATTTGAGGAAAATGATCAGATGTATGCTGCTTTGGCATCAGTGGATAATCCGACGACCGGTATTGAAATTGTAGGGCCTACCGGTTATAGTACAAGTTGCGTTGCTTCGATGAAAATTGACAATGAACATCTGGACGCTCCTGTGTTTAGCGGAAGTTTCAAATCAATTGCCGAACAGGACAAGGCTGAACAGTATTATCTTTATGGTGTATTCCCTTATTCTGCTTTGTTTGGTACTTCAACTTACTCTACACAGAATTTGACTGCTTGGCAGATTAATCTTCCCGCTGACCAGAAAGAGGCTACTCAAAGCAGTTGGTCAAACAAAGCTGACGTTATGCTTATCGCGCCTGTCAAAATTGATGTAACTACATCAGTAAATGCCAATTCAGATAAGTATTATGATGCAGCGGCAAGTTCCACTGTGGAGTTTGCTCACCTTTTCGGCTTTGGACAGATCAAGTTTGCTGACATTCCTGATGAGTATAAGGATTTGGTTGTCAAGTCCGTAAAGATTGAGACTACTGACGGAAAATATTTGGCCGGCCGATATACTGTGGATGTGACCAAGGATATGGGTGAAATTGTGCCGAAAGAAGGAGGTTATTATAATATGAGTAATACTATCACATTGACCGGTGATGGAGAGACTAAGGTTTCTGACTACACTGCTTGGTTCGTTGCAAATCCGGGCACTTATGATGTCAAGATAACAGTTTCTACAAAGAAGGTTAACTTCATCTTTGACCGCAAAGGACTTGAAATCAAACGTGGCGCCATTGCCGCACCGACAGTTCATTATAAGGGAACTGACAAGGCTGATGTTCTTGATGTGACTCTTAAAGACGGTGAGAGTTGGAGTATGACCAAGTTTGACTCTCAGAATTACCTTAGCAAGGCAAATGAAGGTAAGGCCTGGGGTGATGCGGGATCACAAAAGGTGATTTTCTCCGTCTCCTATCCTGGCACGACAAATGGTGTTTCTCCATACTATCTTTGGGCAGATGGTGGCGGATATGTGCAGAAACTTGCAGGTAACCTTGTCAATGGCGGTAAGATTGTCCTTGCTTCTGAGAGCGAGTTCAAGGGTATGAAGTATGTTATGATGAACTTGGGCATTTACTCTGCTGACGTTTCTGCCGATTTCTCCGTGAGTGTTGACAATGGAACAAAAGTGGTTGAACTTGGTAAATACACCATTTCCGGAACCAATAAGAGCACTGCCGGGAAGGATTGCTATTTCAAGACAACAGCCGAGTCAGAAAACGGTGTTTTGATTCTGACTGTTGATAATCTTCCTAAGAACGAAAAAGGTGAGTATATATATATTCAGCCATATTTAGGAAGTATCGTTGTAAATCCGGCACCTGCCATTGATGTTGAAAGCACTACAATTAAAGTTGCCAAGGAAGCCTCTACAGGAAGCTTTGCTGTTGCTACCTATGCGACAGAAGAGAAACTGACAGTTACTGTAGCAGATGATGCAAAGAGTTGGCTGAGCGCAAGCTACGCAGATGGTAAGATTTCTTATACTGTCGCTGAAAATGCCGGTCAAAAACGCACAGGTGTACTTACGCTTAAGGTCGGTAAGGTTTCCAAGGATGTTTCTGTCGTACAGGCGAGCGCTACTGAAGTTGAGTATAAACTTGCTGTGACAGCGAAAGACCTTAATGCTGCTATCACTGCTGCTAAAGCAGCCGGACAAACTTTCAATGACGTTGACACATTTACTGCTACATTTACAGCAAAGGCTACCGATGGTTCGGACAAAACTAAGGATGTTGAGATTAAATTTACAAATCTTAAATGTTTAGAAGTCACGGACGAATTATTCAAGGCAAAAGCTACGGCGACTATCGGGGTTACTTCTGAACTCGGCTTTGTTGAAACTGTTACAGTTACTTGTTCGACCTACACACCAGAGTCAGCAAGTTCGTATTCTAACTTGAGCTTGAAGCTTTCTTCTGATGGCTCAGATTGGAAATACTTTGGCGGCACATATGAATCAGGGGTGTATTATAAGAACACATTTACCAACACAGACGAAAGTTATACTTGGTTCCAGATTAATGCGAATCCATGGGGTATTGTAGTCTTCACCGGTTTCGAGGCTGTGTTTATTGTTGGTTGATACAGATGAAATTAAACTCTATTGAAAATTTTTTAAGGACAATTGTGGCCACAGCTTTGACTGTGGTCACAATTTCCGCTTGTGAACCGGTCTCAAACTCGGGTGAAGAACAGGCGGACATCATTTCCATTATCGGCGCGAAGGTGGTTCAGGTCGATGCTGCCGGGGGAGATGTGGAGCTTTCCTACAAACTCGGCGATGCACCGGAAGGGGCTGCGCTCACTCTGGAGTTCGACTGCGACTGGATTGAGCGGGCTGCGGAAAACTCTGAGGAAGACGCCAAGACTCCGGCACTTGCGGAAACCGGGTCCAACCCCGATGCTGCGGATGAGACAAGCAGCGCCAACATCCTGAAGGTCAGAGTGAATGTAAAGGAGAACGATTCGGCTTCTTCCCGCACGGGAAAAGTCTTTTTCAAGCTCAAGGGAGCGAAGACCGTGTCGCTGTCCATCCTTCAGAAGGCAAATCCCGAGTATGTCGTCAATAACCAGATGTCCTTTTCTCTGGATGTGACCGAGATTACGGAATCCACCGTGAAATTCACTGTGGCTCCGAACATTGAGGACTCGTACTACTATTACGGATTCTTCCCGACTGCAGAGTTTGACCGTTTCCCTACGCCGGCTGAGTTTGTGGCATCCACTGTGGCTGATATGAAAGCTTATGCCGAAAAATTCGAGGAAAAGAACGGCTTCAAATTCAATTTGAAGAACTACCTCTACAAAGGCTATCGTTCTACAACTCAGGTGAGTCTGATTCCTTCAACCGACTACTATTTCCTGGCGTTCGACCTCACTCCAGGTTGGGGATATAGCGGAAGGGTTTCGACTAAAAAATTCAGAACCTCTGATGTTCCACCGTCTTCCGGGGCTTTTATCATCAACTATGATCAGAAAAAGGGCATCGTGGGCATCCAACCGACCGAATTTGCTTCAGGAAAATTTGGACTAGGCATTGCAACAGCCGAATCATTGGCGGATTGCAAGTCTCCACGTGGACTTGTCAGCAAGTTTGTGGAAGGAATGGGGTATGATCTGAATTTGTATAATGTCGTCGACGGTTACAGAGGATTGCCGGTTTCGCAATATTCGGACATAGTTGACGGCACGGATTATGTGGCGTTCGCATTCCTCTACAACAACTCCCAAATATCCGAAATAGCGTGGTTGGAGTTTACTTACATAAAGCCCTAATAGATAGGTGCTTATAATTTGGATGCCGAAAGGCATCGAGTTAAACATACGGAACGTATATTATGAAATTTCGTTTTCTTGCAATATCAGCTCTCGCCCTGGCGGTCCTCGCGACAGCCGTTTCTTGCGAGCCGCAGGAGCAGCCCATCGCGACTGATTCTTCTTTTGTATTGGGTACAAATGTGGTCAAAGTCGGTCTGGAGGGTGGCGACCTTTGGCAGAAATACAGAATCGAAGGCCCGAAAGAGGGCAGGACCGCTTCTGTGACAAGTGCGAGCGATTGGATAAGAATCAAGAATGTCTATTCTTCGGAGTTTTGCTTCTCCGTCGCAAAAAATGAAAGCGGGAAAGACCGTATCGGGGAGATTCAACTTGCCTGCGAAGGCACGGAATCTCTTCGTTTGCGTGTAATCCAGAGCGGTTCGACGGGCGGAGAACAGGTGTTCAAGAATTTCCGTCTCGAAGTGAGCGACATAACGACATCCACCTGCCGCATTCAGGTGAAACCTGTGGATGCCGCAAAGACTTATGTCTACGCCGTGGTGAGAAAGGCTGAATATGACAAGGAAACTGCAGAAACCTACATCGAGTCCAGAATAAAGCAGGTGAAGGATATGGCCGCAATGAACGCTCAGTCGCCTTCCCTTTATCTCTCCAAAGGCTCAGTCGACACAAACACACTCCCGACCGAGCAACAGCCTTATCTTTATGACCGCACGGATTTCTATCTCACGGCATTTGACCTGAGTTTCAACCCATCTGACGGAAGTTTCAGCTACAGCGGGGACATCGACCTCAAGCCTTTCACTTCGGCTTCAGCATCTCCGTCATCGATGAAACTTTCCATAGTCCAAAACGGTTCTTTTGTCACAGTCAAAGCAAGCGGCTCAAACGACACATATATCTGTGACTATATGGGACTCAGCGCGTGGGAAGAACTCGACAATCCTGATTTTGCGGCACATCAGTATATTCTCTATGCCAAGAAACTCGGTTATTATAAGTCTTACACCGGAACCCACATCATCGACCTCTCGCAAGACAAGGAGATGGTCAAAGGGGGAAAATACGTCGCCTATGCGGTGGGATACCGCGACAGCGAAAAAGACGGTGGACTCACTACTGAAGTGAAATATTTAGAATTTACTTATTGATATTTTTATGAATTCAGTATCCAGAAGAACGTTTTATCCACTTCTATTGACAGTCTTGGCCGTGATGGCCTCCTGTTCAAAGCAGAATGTGGAGGAGGATGCACCCGAAACGGGAGGGGCTATTGTCATTAACGAGGGCATTGGCGCAGCAGTGAGGGGAGAACTCCTGATTCAGGTGAAACCTGTCTCGACAAAATCTACGGGAAACATTGCTGACGCTACTGCGGGGACCGGCGAAATTGCCGAAGTTCTCGGAGCGAACGGGACATTCCGTCTCGAAAGGCTTTTTCCGGAATGTGGCAAATTTGAGCAAAGAACCAGGGAAGAGGGGCTTGACCGCTGGTATGTGGCAAGTTTCGACAAATCCCTTGAGACTTCTACATTAGTGCGTCAGCTTCGCCGCTGTGCCACAGTGGAATGTATCGAATGTCCGATGGAAATACGCTCTTGCGACGAAGACCCGCTTGCGCCTTTTTCGGCTGTGGCTCAGCCGTTGAACCGGACCAAGGCTATGGTGTCGCGCCCGGCCACCTTCCCTTTCAATGAGAGCGAAGATGCGCAGCAAAGGCAGTGGCACTACAACAACAGCGGTTCCGTCTTTGGAAACAGAAGTCTTGTCGGTGCTGACGCAAATGTCTGGCAGGCTTGGACCAAGGCCACAGGAAATCCCGATGTGATTGTTGCGGTGATTGACCAGGGCGTGAAGTATGATCACGAAGATCTCGCGGCAAATATGTGGGTGAACAAGGAAGAGATTCCCGGCAACGGAATCGACGACGACGGAAACGGATATGTTGACGACGTCTACGGATACAACTACAACGACAATAAAGGTGAAATCGTCACTTCCGAAAAGCAGTCTCACGGCACCCACGTTGCGGGAACGATTGCTGCGGTCAACAACAACGGCATAGGTGTGAACGGCATCGCCGGAGGTTCGGGCAAGGGAGACGGAGTGAAGATTATGTCTCTCCAATGTTTGAGCAGCGGTGAGAGCGGCGAGTCCGGAGCCGGACTTGCGGGAACAGTGCGTGCGATGAAATATGCTGCCGACAACGGTGCGGTGATTTGCCAGAACAGCTGGGGATATGCAACCAAACTCAGCTGGAACAACTGGACACGCGGAACTTACGGAGCGCTCAGACGTGCGATGGACTATTTCATCAAATACGCCGGTGTGGACGAAAACGGCAACCAGTCCGGTCCGATGAAGGGCGGACTCATCATCTTTGCAGCCGGAAACGAGGCCGTGGGCTACGACTCCTATCCTGCTGCGGACAAGAACGTTGTCAGTGTGGCGGCATATTCCTATCTCGGCACCACGGCAATCTATTCCAACTACGGAACTTGGATTGACATTTCCGCTCCGGGTGGAGACGTTTCGGTCGACAGCAAATATGGCGGAATCTACAGCACCCTTGTCAGTGCCGACGGACAGTCCGACTATGGTTATATGCAGGGAACCTCAATGGCCTGTCCTCACGTGAGCGGAGCCTGCGCCCTCGCTGTTTCATACTACTATGGAAAGGACAAAAGGATGGGGCTCACCCCGGACAAGCTCCGCTCCGCACTTCTCAGCTCGGCTGCTCCGATTAACTCCTCTCTCGCCCCTGCCTATGTGGGAAAGATGGGAGTTGGCAAACTCGACACTTGGAACCTTCTGAAATATATGGACTTCCTCTCCGATATGCCTGATTGTGTCCTCGCAGTGGGGGAGACTGCCTCCATTGAACTTGGAGAGTATTTCCCGTCATTGCAGGTTGTCTCGTACACAGTTTCTGATGAGAAGGTTGTTGATGTTTCACTCGATGGAGACAAACTCATTCTCAGCGGCAAATCAGCAGGAAACTCAGTTGTGACGCTCTCGGACGGATGTGCGCTTTATAAGAAATTCGAAATTACTGTCAGATGATGAGAAAGCCTATTATAGAAACAGTTATACTTGCAGCCCTCTTTGCCGCCATACCTTTGGGTTGTGTGAAAGAGCAGGCTGAACCGGATGTGCTTTCCGGACCGCTTCCGGAACCTAAGGTGGTTGTCGGCGACATTTCCTGCACATCCTTTAAAGTCTCTTGGGATGCCGTGACGGATGCCGGTTCATATACATATATATTCAACGGCTCTGAGGAAAAGACAACCCGCGACAACAGTCTCGTTTTCGACAAATTGGAGCCAAAGCAGTCCTATTCATTCTCGGTGAAGGCAAATGCAGGCAACAACGGTGACCACACGGATTCCAAATTCGTGAATATTCGCGTCGTCACCGAAGACTACAGCGAACTTTCCGCTCCCGAGCCTGTGCTGGTGGCCTCATACAAGTCCAAAACCATAATCCGTTGGAACTCAGTCTACGGGGCAAGTTCATATTCCTACAAAGTCGACAAATACAGCGGTAAAACCTCTTCCAATTCCATTGAAATCGGAGGACTCGAAGGTGCAACGGAATATGTGTTCGAACTCACCGCACATTCTGACGACAAATACATAAATGATTCTCCCGCTGCGCAGCTTCGTTTTACTACACGCCCGGAGTCGGAAGATATTCCTCAGATTATAATGGCCCACGTCGAGACCGGTTCCGACTATTCGAAGTTCAACATCTATGCGCTCCCGGATTTCCTCTACATCTATTTCGGAATCCCGGCAAGCTATTTCGAGCGCTACTCTGACGAAGAAATCCGTGACCGCTATCTCGCTGCATATCTGAAAGTTCTTGAGGACAGCGGAGTCGGCATCGCGACAGGAATTTCCCAATATGCGAAGAACGGAACCTCAAGTTATATCGAGAGCCCGCTCTATTCGGAGACTTCATACTACATTGTGGCTTTCGGAGTGAACACTGACGGACAGGCGACCACGCCACTGTATAAGTACAAGACCAAGACACTTCCCGAGGGCACTGCGCCAATCCCGCCGGTAGAAGGCGCGGACTGGTTCAAACAGAGCCTCTTTCACGCAATTCTCGGGCAGTACAACGCATCTAACTGCCTCTGGCTCAAGTGGCTCGGCAAAGATGTGACAAGTGTGAAGGAAGTCCTGACTTCAACCACCTCCTATCAACTTTATTTCAAGAGTGACCCGGAACTTTTCAAGGCGTTTGTCGAGGAAAAGGGCAATCTCTACGATGACGAGGCGACACTCGGACACATCAATTCGGAGAAGGGCTTCACCACGAGATTCCCCCTTGCCTCTTCCACTTCCTACACTCTCGGCACACTGGCAGAGAATGCCGCGGGGGAGAAGACTTTCGTGGTCAATTCTCTCGCCACCAAGTCCTCCGCCAACTACTACGACTGGGTGCAGGTAACTCTCGGAGCCGACGCATCGGACAAAAATGTACTTGTCGGCGTCTTAAAGTTTGACAATGAACCGGTGGTCGCTCCTATGGCTATGAAACTGAAAAGTTTGAAGTATTATTTCTGCGAGAGTTCGGAACTTAGCGGAATCTCCACCGACAAGGCTGCGGAAGTAGTTGCAACTAAGGGGGTTGACTGCACCGATGCGGAATTGGAAATAATCAATATGACGGGTTCGCTTAAACTTTCTTTCGGTAAGGATGGCGCTCCTCTCAAACCTGAGACCGACTATTTCCTGCTCGCCACCTTCACAGAGAGCGCCGGTGATTCCGTCACAAGATTTGCGACAGCAAAGACCGGCAAGGCAGAGGAAGGCACAAAGGCCGTCTTCGGCAAGCCTCGTGCAAGAGTTGAGTTCAATACTCCGGAGATGATAGACATCTACAGTCCGGTTGTGGGGGATGTATTCTAAAGAGAGAGAAATATGAAGAATAAATCATTATATATCATCGTGTTGTCCCTTCTGTTGAGTTTTACGGCTCTTGCACAGCAGAAGATTACGGTCTCCGGCCGTGTCGTTGACAAGGACGGAGTGCCGGTGATGAGCGCAGGTGTTTTTGTGAAAGGCACCACAAACGGAACCGTCACCGATTTTGACGGAAATTATGTCTTGAACCAAGTGCCGGTGGATGCGGTCCTGACTGCTTCCAATCTCGGATATGCGGAGAGTGAGCGTCCGGTCGACGGCAAAACTGTGGTTGATTTCGTCCTGCAGGATGAGGCGGTCGTGCTGGACGACGTGATTGTCGTGGCTTACGGTACAGCGAAGAAGGAGTCCTTCACCGGTTCTGCCAGCGTAGTGAAGGGTGAGGAACTGGGCAAGCGTCCGGTGGGTCACCTCACCAAATCATTTGAAGGAACGGTTGCCGGTGTCACTGTCACATCCGGTGGCGGACAGCCTGGAGAAGGTTCTGCGATTATGGTGCGTGGAATCGGTTCTGTAAATGCTTCTTCATCACCTCTTTATGTTGTGGATGGGGTTCCTTATGACGGGGCTATCAGTTCCATCAACCCTGCCGACATCGAGACAATGACTGTCCTCAAGGATGCCTCTGCAGGTGCTCTCTACGGAGCGAGGGGTGCAAATGGCGTGATTGTCATCACCACAAAGAAAGGTAACGCAGACAGGGTGAACATCAACTACAAGGGCAATTTCGGAATCGCCTCCCGTGCACTTCCGCGCTACGACCTTGTGGGAATGTCGGACTATGTGGAACTCACCTACGAGGCTCTCCGCAACTCTGTCCGTTATGCAGAGAACGGAGCTCTGGACGATGAGGGCGCGGCAAACTATGCTGCCGAGCATCTGGGCGAAACCATAGGCGGTCTGAAGAATCCGGAATACTACAACCCTTATAAAAACTATACTTGGGAAAATCTCATCGACCGCAGCACCGGCAAAATCAAAGGCGATGCAAAGGCGGCCTGGGATGAGAACTGGATGGACGAAATCAGCAACAACAAGGCTTTCAGGACCGAACATATCCTTTCAGTGAGCGGCGGAACAGAGAAGACAAGCTACCTCTACTCAATGGGTTACTACAAGGAAAACGGTACTCTGCGCAACACCGACTTCGACCGCTTCACCGCTCGTATCAGCGGTGATGTGCAGGCGACCGACTGGTTCAAACTCGGAATGAGCGCCAATCTCGCGCACTCCAAGTCCAACTTCCAGAACGCCAGCGGCTCACAGGTTTCCAATGTCTGGTACACCGCCCAATTTATGGCTCCAATCTATCCGGTCTATCTCAAGGATATGGAAGGAAACAACGTGCTTGACGAAAACGGAAATCTCCAGTACGAATACGGTTCGATTGACGACAACGGCTACGCGAACCGTGTGACGGCACAGGGCTTCAACTCCAAAGCGGAGCTTTTCAACAATAAGGCATATTTCAAACGCAATTCCCTTTCCGCCAGAACTTTCGCAAAGTTCGGAACCACCAGAAAAACGTCCCCGCTCTACGGGCTTGATTTCACGGTGAATTTCGGCCTGGACTTCACCGACTATGGTGCGACTTCGGTCAGCGACAAATACCACGGAAATGCGGCAAAGCAAGGCGGTTCGGTTTCAAAAACCAACACCAGGACAATGAGTTACACTCTCAACGAACTCATCACCTGGCAAAGGACTTTCGGCGACCACTCCATAAACCTTCTCGCCGGTCACGAATACTACCGCTACAACCACAACTATGCGGGTGCCACAAAAAGCGGCATCATTGCCGGCATCGACGAACTCGGTTCTGCGGTGACCACGGTTGCAAATACATCATATTCAAATGATTATGCAATCGAATCCGTCCTCGCAAGAGCAAACTACGGCTATGCCGACAAATATTACTTCGACGCATCCTGGCGTACCGACGGCTCCTCAAGGTTCTACAAGGACAACCGTTGGGGTAACTTCTGGTCTGTGGGAGCCTCGTGGAGAGTCACAAACGAAGACTTTATGTCAGCGACATCCTCTTGGCTGAACAACCTCACCGCAAAGATTTCCTATGGTGTGCAAGGTAACGACAATCTCGGTTCCTTCTATGCATGGCAGGGTCTTTTCGACTACAGTTGGTCCAACGGAACCCGTCCCGGAGCGGCTGCGACTTCAATCGAAAACAGACTCGTGACCTGGGAGAAGAACGGCAACCTCAACACCGGTATCGAGGCTTCGATGTTCGGGGGGCGCCTTTCGACGACCATCGAGTACTACAACCGCCACACGAGGGATATGCTCCTTAACAATCCGCTTGCAATTTCTTCGGGATTCACCGGATTTGACGACAATGTCGGAGCGATGACCAACCAGGGACTTGAGGCGACCTTCCGCGGTGTCATCTTCGAAAGCAAGAATTTCCATTGGGACGCCACAGCGATGTTCTCTTTCAACAGAAACAAAGTCACCGCAATCACTTCGTCCCAGGATGTGATTAACCTCGGCAACATGGTCATCGAGGTGGGAAAGCCGATATATACATTCTATATGTCCAAATCCGCCGGAGTGTCCCCTCAGACGGGAAAACAGCTCTATTACGCCTACTACCGCTACGTGGTCGATGAAAAGAGCGGTTCGCTGACGACGGAAAAATGTGACGAATATGTGACTGACGACGTCGGACTCGCTTCTCTGAGCAAATATTACTATGGCAGCCGTCAGGCTCTGTTTTCCGGAAGTTTCGCTTCCAACTTTACGATTTTCAAGAATTTCGACATTTCATTCCTCACGACATATTCGGTCGGCGGAAAGATTATGGACGGACTCTACGACGGAGCGATGAATGTGATGTATGCCGGAAACAACTGGCACAAAAACAAACTTCGCCGTTGGAGGAAAAGTGGGGACATCACGGACGTCCCTATGGTCGAAATCGGAGGAAACTACTCCTCTGTCGGTGAATCTCTGATTGACGCTTCCTATTTTGCTATCAAGAACATAACTGTCGGATACACACTGCCGACATCCATCAGTTCAAAGGCAAAAATCAAGTCGTTCCGTCTGTTCTTCACAGCCGACAACATCGCCCTGTTCAGCCATCTTGACGGTATGGACCCGCAGGCAAGTTTCATGGGAACGGTTTCCTACAGCTATTCGCCGTCGAAGGTTTTCGCACTTGGTCTGGACATTAACTTTTAGGAGGTATGAAAATGAAAAGAAAATTCATCACTATATTGACAGCGGCACTCTGCGCCGTTTCCTGTGAACTCGAGTTCGCTCCGACGGATTCAGGCTCGGGAGACGACCTTTTGAAGAATGCGTCGAGTGCCATATCCATCATTGACGGAGTCTACAGGTCGATGTGGACTGCCGGCTGGTCAACCGGTGGAAACGCCCACCAGTGCTTCGGAATTTCGGCATACAATATCGCCCACGAATGTATGGGAGACGATTTCATTATGCAGAGTATGGGAAACGGATGGTTCTGGTATGACCACTGCTACAATGTGAAATCTTTTTATATGTCCGATTCCTTCCGTTCCTACGATGTCTGGTATGCGAACTATACTTGGATTTCCAATGTGAACACCGTCCTTTCTGCATCGGAGACTATGGCGGGAACAACAACGGACCGCAGTTATGTGCTTGGAAGTGCCTATGCCATAAGGGGATTGGCCTATTTCAACCTTGCGAACTGGTTTGCGAGAGCGCCGTACAGCGCCATTCAGGACAAATACAGGTGGCAGGACCCTTGCGTGCCGGTCTACACGGAGCCTACAGACAAGAGTTTCATCGGCAAGAAACGCGAAACGCTCGAAGTTGTCTACAAGAGAATCAACGACGACCTTGACGCTGCGATTGAACTGCTCGAAAAAGGAGAAAAATCAGCTCTCGCCGGCAACAAGTCGCACATCAAACTTAATGTTGCGCGTGCTATCAAAACCCGTGTGGCTCTTGCGTCGGGGGATTGGGAGACTGCTCTCAAATATGCGGAACTTGTCATCGAATCAAAAGAATTCAAGATTGGCGGCGAGTCCGAACTTATGGGTGGAATGAACGACCTCTCAGCATCCAATGTGATGTGGGGCGCTGGTATCGAGACCACAGAGCAGGCGGGAGGCTATGCAAGTTTCTTCTCGCATATGGACAACGAAAACGGCGACTATGCAAAGGCCTCTCCGAAACTTATCAGTTCTTCGCTTTATAAGCAGATGGCTGCCAATGACATACGTCGAGGATGGTGGGATCCTGAAAACAAGGAGTCTCCATACATCTCAAAGAAGTTCCATTTCACAAACGTGGCGGCCTGGCTCGGAGACTACATCTATATGAGGGTGGAGGAAATGTATTTCGATGCTGCAGAGGCTGCCCTGAGGCTCGGAGACGATGTCAAGGCGCGGGGCTATCTCACGGATGTGATGTCAGTCCGTTGTCCGGGCTACGACGCATCCAGACGCAGCGGCACACTGCTCGGTTCTACGACAAATTCTTGGACAGGCTCCCTTCTTGAGGAAATCCTTATAGAGAAAAGGATTGAACTTTGGGGCGAATTCGGCCGACTGATTGACATCAGGCGTCTGGGACAGGGAATTGACAGGAAGAAGGACGATGGTTTTGCGGACGAGTGCATCACGATGTCCAACCGCAAGAATCTCCGCAACCCGGACAATTACGACTGGGTGCTCACGATTCCTCAGGACGAAATCAGCAATAACCCTAACCTCAATGAGGAGGACCAGAACCCTATATAAGCAGCCCTTGGGACTCGTAATACACGGTAAATGAATGAAAAATGAAAAGAATATTTAGAACAATAGTTTTATCCTCACTCGCTCTCGCTGCGCTTTGCTCCTGCAGCCAGGAACAGCTCGGCGTGATTGCTTCGTCCAACAGTGACGACAATCGGGAGATCCATTTCATCCAGAGCAGTATGGCGAAGGAGTTTCCGAGAGACACGAAAGAGGGTGTGATTGCAGTCACTCTGGCAAGGCAGGGAAACAGGGGAACCTACCGCGTGGTGCTCCAGAAACAGGGAAAGGATGCGGATATGTTTTCACTCCGCGACACGGTGGTGGTTCCTGACGGACAGTATAGTGTGGATGTGCCTGTGCGCGTGGACCTTAGCTCTGTTGTGCTGGGCTCAACGATTGACGTGAATCTTGCGATTGTCGGAAGGGATGCGGAGCTTGGCAAGGACCCTGCGTATATCAGCCAATACAGCGACTTCCTCAAACTCAGCGCGTCTTTCGCCCTGGAGTGGGAGCCGTATATGAGAAAAACTGAAGGCGGTGAAGAAATCCAGCAACTTGCCACCTACTATTTCGGAGGCTACCTCTACGACGGTGTTCAGACTGAAATCCCTGTTGAGGTTGCCACGGGAACGGACAACATCTTCCGTCTTGTCGATTGGGCTGCGGGAGCCAACTTTATGTTCAAGGTTGACTGGAAAAGCAAGACGGTTGTGGTGCCCGGACAGTCAACCGGCTATTATCTGGACTCCGAAGGGCAGTATGTCTATGTCGCGGACCTCGCGCAGTATGTCGGAAACGAGGGGATGTACAGCAATTACCCGTGCACTTGGGACGGCGCGCAGACGTTCACCGTCAATGTCATCTACTATGTCGAAACCGGCTACTTCGGAATGGGTGAGGAGCGCATTGTCTTTGCTGGAGATCACGACAGCGACCCTGTCATTGAAGTGGAGTACAAAGGCGCGGGAGAATTCCATTTCAACTATAACGCCTTTGCTAAATCCTGCCGTGCCAAGGTGGTTGCAGGCGATATCAGCGAAGATGAAGCGAAGATAAAGGAAGTTTACAAGGAGATTTGTCTCGGAACAGCCGAGGATGTCAGAACTTTCTCAGAGCAAACTCAGGTCTGGACTCCGGAGAGCGTTTCAAACACTCTCGTTGCGGTTCCTTTCGACGAAAAGGGCACTCCGGGCGAGGCTGTGGCCGTCCGTTTCACCTACGACAAAGACGGAACGATTCTGCCTCAGATTCTTAGCTGCGAACTCCGTCCGTCAGATGCTGACCCGTACACAACTCTCGAATGGAAGCTCAAGACCAAAAATGTCTCTTCTGTCAGAGTGGTGATGATGAACAAAGATGTTCTCGACTATTATCTTGAGAAATACGACCTTGAACTCATCTACAGCAAGCTCAGCTCTTCTCTCACCGAAGAGAATATTACAGAGGCGAACAGCGAAGCCGGACTCAAACTCTACTATCAGAATGCTGCTGAAGGTGCTGAGTATAAGTTTATTATGGAGGCGAAGAACCAATACGGCGACGTGGTCTATTCTGATGTTTCCGTAAGACTCAATTCCCACGCAGACAAGTTTGAGTCGAAGACCATCGACGACTTTGTGGGTGCCTACCTGATGAGTGCCACTTCCTACGATGATGACAATCAGCCAACGAGTGAAGCCTTCAGGGTGGATGTCGTGAAGACTGGAGAAAACACCGTATCTGTCAAGGGCTTGTGCAATTCGAAGGGATATTCTCCGGCACTCGTGGGAACTTTTGTTCCGGAGGAAAACTGCATCAGACTATATACCCAAAATCTCGGCGTATACAACTATATGAATGTGGTCTTCGGTTTCGTTTCCAACCTCTACACTGCAATTTGGGATCCTAAAATGGCTCTCGAATTCGGTTTCAGCAGCGACGGCAATGTCTATTGGCGTGCGATGGACCGCACATTTGAGGAAGGGGAGACTAAAATCATCATAAACGGTTACAAATTTATGCTCTTCTCCGACGGAAGCTATTCCGGCTATTCGGTGAACAACAAATACTATACTGACCTTATTATGGTTAAATTGTAGAAAAGATATGAAAAATCAGAGATTTGAGGCCCTAGGCATCATGCATTCGCGTCCTGGCACGAAACCGGTGGAGACATCGAAACGCAAATCAGAAATCTTCGGGCAGGATGTGTTCACGCGCTCACAGATGCGGCGCTATCTGTCCAGATCGGTGTATGACAGCGTCATCGAGGCAATCGAGAACGGGCGAAGGATTGACAGGAGCATCGCCGACCAGGTGGCCGAGGGCATGAAGGTGTGGGCGATGGAGCGCGGCGCGACCCATTATACGCACTGGTTCCAGCCTCTCAACGATTCCACTGCGGAGAAGCACGACGCATTTCTTTCGCCTGACCTTGAAGGGGACTCGTTTGAGTATTTCAGCGGCAATCTTCTCGCCCAACAGGAGCCTGACGCATCTTCTTTCCCGAGCGGGGGACTGCGCAACACCTTCGAGGCGAGGGGCTACAGCGCGTGGGACCCGTCGTCGCCGGCCTTCATAATGGACGGAACTCTCTGTATTCCGAGCATATTCGTTTCCTACACAGGCGAAGCGCTCGATTTCAAGACACCACTTCTCAAGTCCATGGCAGCAATCGACTCCGCTGCCGTCTCTGTCTGCCAGCTTTTCGATAAGGACGTTGCCAAGGTCTATCCGACTCTCGGATGGGAACAGGAATATTTCCTCGTAGATGAGGCTCTTTTCGATGCTCGCCCAGACCTGATGCAGGCAGGACGCACGCTTATGGGTCACACTGCGGCCAAGGACCAGCAGCTGGAGGACCACTATTGGGGCGCAATTCCGGAGAGGGTCGAGGAGTTTATGAAGGACTTTGAGGATGCTGCCTACAGACTCGGTATTCCGGTAAAGACCCGTCACAATGAGGTGGCTCCCAATCAGTTCGAGTGTGCGCCGCAGTTCGAGGAGGCCAACATTTCGGTCGATCACAATCTGCAGCTCATGTCGCTGATGAGGAAGATAGCAGTGAAGCATCACCTGAAGGTACTCTTCCACGAGAAGCCTTTTGCCGGCATCAACGGCAGCGGTAAGCACTGCAACTGGTCCATGGCGACCGACGGCGGGCAGAACCTTCTCGCGCCGGGGCACACTCCTAAGAGCAATATGCAGTTCCTTGCCTTCTTCGTCTGCACGCTTAAGGCCGCTGCCGACTACGGCTCTCTAATTATGGCGTCGATTGCTTCGGAAACCAACTCGCACCGTCTCGGCGGCAACGAGGCTCCTCCAGCAATCATGTCAGTATTCACCGGCGCGACGCTGAACAAGATGCTGGACTCGATTGAGGAAAAAATCAACGAAAGGAAGCTTTCTCCGGACGAAAAGACAGAGATAAAGCTGGATATAGGCAAAATTCCGGAAATTCTCGTTGACAACACAGACCGCAACAGGACTTCGCCTTTCGCTTTCACCGGCAATCGTTTTGAGTTTCGCGCTGCAGGCTCGTCGAGCAACTGTTCCATGCCTATGATTGTGCTTAATACGGCAGTGGCGGAGGAACTTACGGAGTTCCGCGAGGCTGTGGATGCGCTTGTGGAGAAGGGTGTGAAGAAGGATGAGGCCATCCTGCAGGTCATCCGGCAGTTCATCATCGCGTCGAAGAACATCCGCTTCGAGGGCAACGGCTACAGCGAGGAGTGGATTGCCGAGGCGTCAAAGAGGGGATTGCGGAGCGCAAACAATGTCACTGAGGCTTTCGGTGAGTACCTGCGTCCGGAGAGCACTGCCCTCTTCAAGAGGTTTAAGGTGTTCAACGATGTGGAACTTGGTGCACGCTATGAAATCAAGAACGAGACTTTCCTCAAAAAGGTTCAGATTGAGTCCCGTGTGATTGCTGACATCGCAGCGAACCATATCATCCCGACTGCCATCCGCTACCAGAACGTCCTCATCGAGAACATCCGGGGCATCCACGAGGTTTTCCCCGATGAACTCGACACCCTCGCCAAGGACGAAATAAGTACTCTTCGCGAAATCATAGGGCACGTCAATGCCATTCGTGCGGCTTCAGCGGAGATGACTGAAATCCGCCATCGGCTGAACCGCAACCCGGACATCCCGGAGAGGGCGAAGGGATATGAGCACGACGTTCGCGCCAAGATGACGGAAATCCGGGCGCACATCGACGCGCTTGAGATGATTATCGACGACGACCTCTGGCCACTTCCGAAGTACCGCGAACTTCTCGCCGAGCTATAATTCAAATATTTGTGCCCCTAAGTATTTGTTTTAATTAAAAATCGCCGTACCTTTGTGCCCGCTTTGGGTTTACAGACCGTGACCCGAAAGTTTTAGTAATTATTAATCTTTAAATTTTTTCAAAGATGGCTGAATATTTGGCACCAGAGAAAAAGCAGGAGATTTTCGCGAAGTACGGAAAGTCCAACACTGACACAGGCTCTCCAGAGAGCCAGGTTGCATTGTTCTCCTACCGTATCGCTCACCTCACAGAACACCTCAAAAGCAACAAGAAGGATTTCTCAACCCGTCGTGCGCTTTTGAAGCTCGTAGGTAAAAGACGTCGTGTACTTGATTATCTTAAGGAAATCGACATCGAGAGATACAGGGCAATCGTTAAGGAGCTCGGTCTCCGTCGATAGACGACTTCAGGGAATCGGGGTATATCCGAAAGTGGATATACCCTTTTTCTCGTTTTTACCTTTTTACTTGCAGCATATCCCGGCGGCGTTCACAAATTTCAACCTGCGGCGCCACTCGGAAACCAATATATATACACACAGTACGCAATAGTTTTACTAATCGGCTCTCATCGGGAGAGGCAGGTTGAACAAAAAATTAATGAACATTATCAACAAGAAAATCGAATTATCCGACGGAAGGGTAATCGAGATTGAAACCGGCAAGCTTGCAAAGCAGGCAGACGGTTCAGTGGTGGTCAAGATGGGCGGTACGATGCTGCTCGCCACGGTGACTGCGGCAAAGGATGCAAAGGATGACGTTGACTTCATGCCGCTTCAGGTCGACTACAAAGAAAAATTCTATTCAGCAGGGCGTTTCCCTGGCGGATTCATGAAGAGGGAAGGCAAGGCTACTGATGCCGAGATTCTTACGGCTCGTCTCGTTGACCGTGCCCTCAGGCCTCTTTTCCCAGAGGATTTCCATGCCGAGGTTTATGTGCAGATTACGCTCATCTCTGCCGAGAAGGACATCCAGCCGGACGCCCTTGCCGGACTTGCGGCTTCTTCAGCCCTCGCAGTGAGCGATATTCCGTTCGGCGGCCCAATCTCAGAGGTAAGGGTTGTCCGTATCAACGGGGAATTCAAGATTGACCCTACATACAGCGAGATGGAGCAGGCTGACCTCGACCTTATGGTTGCGGCCACCTACGATAACATCATGATGGTTGAGGGTGAGATGAAGGAAGTCAGCGAGGCTGATATGCTTGAGGCAATCAAATTCGCTCACGAGGAAATCAAGAAGCACTGCAAGGTGCAGATGGAACTCACCGAGGAGTGCGGCAAGACCGTCAAGAGGACATACTGCCACGAGGTGAACGACGAGGAACTCAAGAAGGCTGTGGAGGCTTTCTGCTATGACAAATGCTACGCTGTGGCAAAGTCAGGACAGGACAAGCACGCACGCAGCGACGCCTTCGATGCAATCAAGGAAGAATTTATGCAGACCATCCCGGAGGAGGAGCGCGAGGAGAAACAGATGATGGTCGACAGATACTATCACGCAGTGGAGAAAACTGCAATGCGCAACCTCATCCTCGACGAGGGTATCCGTCTCGACGGACGTCACTCCACCGAGGTGCGCCCAATCTGGTGCGAGGTCGGCTATCTGCCTTGCGCACATGGTAGCGCAATCTTCACTCGTGGTGAGACTCAAGCGCTTGCAAGCGTGACTCTCGGTACAAAGATGGATATGAAGGAGCTCGATGAGGTTCTCGTTCAGGGCACCGAGCAGTTCGTTCTCCACTACAACTTCCCGCCGTTCGCAACTGGCGAGGCAAAGGCACAGAGAGGTGTGGGCCGTCGTGAAATCGGTCACGGAAACCTCGCTTGGAGGGCACTCAAGCCGGTGGTCCCATTGGCTCCGGAAAACCCTTACGCAGTTCGCGTGGTTTCTGACATTCTCGAGTCAAACGGTTCTTCTTCAATGGCCAGCGTTTGCGGCGGATGCCTTGCGCTTATGGACGCAGGTGTCAAAATCAAGAAGCCTGTAGCAGGTGTTGCAATGGGTCTGATTACAGACGCCGATAAGCCTAACGAGCGTTATGCCATCCTCACCGACATTCTTGGTGACGAGGATCACCTCGGAGATATGGACTTTAAGGTGACCGGAACAAAAGACGGTATCACTGCAACTCAGATGGATATCAAGGTCGACGGCCTTTCATACGAGGTGCTTGCAAAGGCACTCGAGCAGGCGCGTCAGGGTCGTATGCACATCATGGGCGAGATGATGAAGACCATCAGCGAGCCTCGTGAGGACTACAAGCCATTCGTTCCGCGCATCGTCCAGATTCGTGTACCGGGTGAGTTTATCGGTGCAATCATCGGTAAGGGTGGTGAGGTCATCCAGAAGATTCAGCGCGAGACCGGCACAGTCGTAACCATCACCGAGGAGCAGAACAACGGTGTCAGCGAGGGTGTTGTTGACATCTTCGGCGACAACAAGGAGTGCATGGACAAGGCTCTCGCATGGATTAACGGCATCTGCGCAGTTCCTGAGGTCGGAGCAGTTTACCACGGAAAGGTTGTTTCCATCCTTGAGTTCGGCGCGTTTGTGGAGATTCTCCCGGGCAAGGAAGGTCTTCTCCACATCTCTGAGCTTGACTGGAAGAAGACAGAGAAGGTCGAGGATGTTCTTGCAGTTGGCGACGAAGTTGATGTGAAACTTCTCGAAATCGACGCGAAGACCGGCAAGATGCGCCTTAGCCGTCGTGCCCTTATGGAGAAACCGGAGGGATATGTCGAGCCTGAGCGCAAACCGAGACCATCCGGCGACCGTGACCGCCGCGATGACCGCAGAGGCGGAGACCGCCGTGACAGTCGTGGACCACGTCGTGACGGTGACCGTCGTGACGACCGCAGGGGAGACCGCCGCGACAACCGCGGACCGCGTCGTGATGCTCCGAAGCCGGAGACTCCTGAGTTTGACGGTAACGAAAACAACAACGACCCTGAGATGTTCTAATCAGGGTGTAATAAATAGCAGAGAGGGGGTGACCAAAAAGTTTTTGGCCACCCCCTCTTGGTTTTCCTAACCATTTCGCGCCGAAACAACTATCATTACCATTTTTTCGTTACGAAAAAACCGTTACGAAAAAATGGTAATACTAAACCGCTAAAGTACGGTAGCGGAGGTGGTTTCCTTTGCAAAGGGAAATAATTGCGATTTTCTTTCCTTTTTAGAAGGAAAACGCTATATTTGTGGCAAAGAAAAGAAAAAATGGGACTCAGAAGAACTTTTCAGGCTATCATTTCTTCCCATCAGGAGGAGATGCCTTATAATGACCTCAAACAAAGGAACTTGTCTTTGCCGATTGACGGGGATGACATCATAACTGTCACGGGGATACGGCGTTGCGGGAAGTCGTCATTGCTTAAACTTACAATCAACAGACTTCTTGCCGCCGGTGTACCCAAAGAGAATATACTCTTCATAGAGTTTGATGACGAGCGTTTTTCATCGATGGATGTTTCTGACTTCGACGACATTCTCCAGGCATATCGTGACATATATCCAGGCAAGCCAATGAAGGATGTTTATCTGTTTTTTGACGAGATTCAGTTGGTTAAAGGTTGGGAACTGTTTGTCCTCCGGACGTTCAAGAATAGCAGTAGGCATATTTTCATAACCGGTAGCACTGCCGAGATGCTCTCTGGGGAGATGGCCTCCGCCCTTAGGGGATGGCCTGACGAATATATAGAATACATTCTGAATTTCAACGAGTTTCTTCGCTTCCGAAATCTGTCCCCGAATCCATATACTGAGGACGGAGCTGCTGTGGCGAGGAGTCAGTTCCGTCAGTATTGCGGCATCGGTGGGTATCCTAAGGCAGTGCTCGCGGAGAATGAGAGTGCCAGGATAAAGATTCTTCAGTCATATTTCAACACTATGCTTTTCAGGGATATGATTGAACACTATGAGATCAAGTCCTCACCATCCGTAGTCAGATACTTTCTTAAACGTGTATTTGAAAATACGACGAAGCCGACCAGCGTAAACAACATATTCAACGAGCTCAAATCGGCCGGACTTAAAGTCGGAAAGGATTCTCTTTATGAATGGTTGGATTATGCCTGCAGCATATTCTTGATTCATAAGCTGCCGTGCTATACCCGCTCGCTGTTGAAGGAATCCTCTATGCCTGCGAAATATTATGTTGCGGACCACGGATTAAGGAAGGCTGTGCTATATAGCCAGGGCCCGGATGAGGGCAAATCGTTGGAGACCGTCGTGCACTCTTCGCTGCTTCGCGGTCTCGGCAGCGAAGACAGGCTCTTCTATTTCAACGAAAATGGTTCAGAATGCGATTTCCTTGTCCAGAAAGGAGATAGAATCGAAGACCTGGTTCAAGTATGCTGGGAACTGACATCGGAAAATCGCCTTCGAGAAATAAAGGGGCTGAAAGCAGCCTCCGAAGCGACCGGATGCAAGTCCTGTCGTATCGTCACATTCGACCAGGAGGAAACCATCGTTCAAGACGGACTGTCCATCAGTGTGATTCCGGCTTGGAAGTGGCTGATGCAATAGCCTGCCGCTGCCACGCTGTCCTCAAGCCATTTCAGAAAGCGCTCAACCGCAAGTCCGTCCTCTATGAGAGATTCAGGCTCATTGCAATGGGGAGGTTATGAGGACAGGACGGCCTCAAAGTGTTGCGCATAAGCAGCATTTTTTGCAAAAAGTGTTGCGCGTAAACGGCACTTTTTTCTACCCGTTCTTTGGTGGAATTGGCCGAAGAGTTTTTCATCAATGGTGGTGAGCTGCTTGTCGTAGATGAAATCCACAAGTATAAGGCAGGGACATCGGATTGGAGCAAAGAGGTAAAAGAGATATACGAACTATTCCCTAAACTGAAGATGATCGTGAGCGGTTCATCCCTCCTTAAGCTCAAAGAAGGTGATGCTGACTTTTCCCGACGTGCAATCAAGTATACTATGCCCGGCCTCTCATTCACATTGCGTCTTTCGGGACTCCTTCGAATATGTATCGGAGTAGCCAGTCGGCTACATCCTGTCTTTGATGACGCGGGCGAGGGCTTTGACGTCGAACTTCTGGGTTGAAAAGGCCTGCGGGAAAGCAAGGCCGCCTTCTTGTGCGCAGGAGCAAGGAGTGGATTTGGGCTGTTGCCCGCTTGCGGATTGTTCCGGCAGGGAAAGAAGTTCGAAGCCGAGGGCCGTGGCCTGTTCGAGCAGGAGACGGACGCTTGCCGCTGCCCAGGTGTAGGAGCCTAAGGCGAAGAATTTGCGGTTTTTGACGCCTCTTGCGCTGACAGCTTTCATAAATGCCTCTACAGGTGGAAAGATGCCTCCGTTGTAGGTCGGTGAGCCCAGGATTAATGTGTCATATTTGAAGACATCCCGGATTGCGGCCGACGGATTCTCCACTCTGAGGTCGTGGACGACATTCGGCACCCCAAGGGCTGTTAGTTCCGCAGAGAGTTCGCGTGCAGCTTTTTCGGTGTTTCCATACATTGTTCCGAAGGCGATGCAGACTCCCTTTTCGGCCTCATATCGGCTCAACCGGTCATATATTCCCACAACTTCCCCGACAAATTTCTCCCAAACCGGCCCGTGAGTGCTGCAAATTCTCCCGACTTCCAGCCCGGCGAGTTTTTTGAGCGCCGTCTGCACCGGAACGCCATATTTTCCGACGATGTTCGAATAATACCGAATCATTTCATCCCGATATATTCCCAAATTCTCGAACTTCCCATCGCATATTTCTTCAGATTCTTCCGCAACTGGATTTTCCCCGTCGGTTTCGCCTCCCACAAGCCCCGGAAATCCGAATGTTCCGAAAGCGTCACCGGAGAAAAGAGTCTTTTCTGCCTCATACCAAGTCAGCATAGTCTCCGGCCAATGGACCATCGGCGCCGCGAAAAATCTGAGTGAGGTCTCGCCGAGTGAAAGCTCAGTTCCGTCACCGGCCGTCTGAATCCGTGAAGCGCCAATGCCGTAGTAGCCGTCCAGCATCGGGATTGCGCGTGCGGTTGCGACGATTTTGATGTCCGGATATCTCTCGATGATTGAAGATATTGACGATGAATGGTCCGGCTCCATATGATTGATGACAAGGTAGTCGACAGCCCGCTCTCCAACGACTTCCCCAATCTTGGCAATAAATTCCTCTTTGAAGGGCTCTTCTACAGTGTCAATCAGGGCAATCTTTTCATCCACAATAAGATAGGAGTTATAGCTTACCCCATACTGCAAGGGCCAGAGCCCCTCAAAAAGCGAACATTCCCTATCATTTACTCCGACATAAAATATCTTCTCACCAATTCTTTTCATAAATCAAAATTTTAAAAAGCAAATGTAGTGATTTTTTACGAAAGCAGTTGCACCGTCGTTGTTCCCACGAGTCGCCGAAGACTTAATGCCCCCAAAATAAGTAAAATTACGTATAGGAATAATGTGGCGGATTTCTTTTCTTTGCAGAAATTATATTCGGTTATAAAATTGTAAAAACAGATAAATTATGAAAAGACCATTTTATAGGGCGATTCTTATGGGCGCCGTGGCGGCAGCATTGACATTGTCCGGATGCAAAAAGGATTCTGTTGAGGATGCTAAGGATCCTGATTTGAAATTGAATGAGGAAAGTATTGACCTGAAAATAGGGGAGACTTTCAATCTGAAGGTTACGAATCTGCCTGAGGGTGCTTCAGAGATGAAGATCCGTTGGGCGAGTGACGACGACAAGGTTGCGACCGTGGATCAGAATGGCCTCGTGACCGCGACCGGCACCGGCAGGGCTGTAATTGCTGCTTGGACAAATAATGCGAGTCATGTGGCGAAGTGCAAGGTCTGTGTGCCGCGGAAGATAAATTCCTATACGATTCCTGATGATTTCTTCCCTATTTGGCGCGATGCGGAAAATCCTATAGAATTGCCGTTCACATGTGATCCTCCGGCGGCAAGAGCAGATGATTTTATTTGGGAGTTTTTGCCCAACCAGACCATTTATCCGGATGGTGAATTTGAATTGTCAGTAAATGATAGGGCATATATAAAAGCGCTGAAAGCCGGTTCCGGAGTGTTTCAGATTACCCCGAAGGATGGGAATAAGGAACTGGTGAAAAGATATCGCATTTATGCATACGAGCACAGGTTTAATATTTATCCTTCTTATACTGATTATTCGTTCCTTGGACCGGGACTTGAAGATGGAGAAGAAATTGATGTTTCGAAGTTGAATAAAGATGATAGATCTGGAAGGCCTTATGTGCTGTTAAAATCTTGCCAATTCGAATGGGATAAAAATGATGACGGTCGATTTAAGCTTGAAGATCCTTCTATTGTCGATCTTGGCGGTTATATCTCTGCTTACGAGTTGACTCTCAATATTATACCTAAAAAATCCGGCAAAACCACATTGACCATAACCAATAAGCAACTCGACATAAGAGGTGCTGTCGAAAATGTTTTCGTCCGCAAAGTTGTATTATACGTCCCTTAGTCAACGGTTCCAGAATTGACTGTTTAGAGTGACGAACTCCATTTTTTTTGAGGGTATGTCCGATAGAAGGGATTTACTAACCATTTGATATACAGGCAAAATAGATACTACGCAAAGGAAGGGAAGGCCTTGAATATAGTTAGAAGAGAGATTAGTTCGTCTTTCAGACCATGCCGCACGAAATTCTTCATCTCGCCTTCGGTGAGCTCACCCAAACCGCTGATCAGACTCTTTTCCGAGATATCCCGGACACTTGCGATGCATTTGTCCAGGTATTTTTCAATGGGCATTTCCATACGGGATTCCACGATTTCTTTATTGATGGATGTCCTTTCCTTCAGGAAGAACCAGCAGTCGAACACGTCTCGGCTTGTGATTTCGGTCCGGTCAAGGAGGGCGCACAGTTTGTGGGCGAACATATCTTCCTTCACCATAACGCGCATCTGGAGACCGAGATAGTTCCGGATTTCATAGTGATTGTCGTAAAGTCGGTTTGATATCTCAATCTTAAGTTTCCGTTCACCAATACCGTAATCAAGTACGATGATGATTCCGTAGTGTTTGATGGCCTCGTCGTGGATCTTGCCATATTTCAGGACAATCTTACGGACTCGTTCATAGACCTCGGTCTCCTTTTCCGGCTCCAGCAGGTTGAAGTCCAAGTCAGTCGAGAAGCGAGGCAGATTGTGAAAGAACATAGTGGCGGTACCGCCCTTGAAGGCCAGTACAGATGAAAGCAGCGCATCGGAGAAGATGTCCTTCAGCAGCTGCAGCATGAAAAATTTATGTTTGTTCGTATCCATTGTTAGAGAATTTTTGAAACCCGCTGCTCGAGCGTTTTGCTATTGTAGATGGGAAGGAGAGAAAGCACCTTCTGTTTGTCCAAGGAGGATGGATTGTCGAAATAGTAATTACTGTCCAGGTATAAAGTATCCAGGAAGGCTCTTTCCGGAGAAGCGATATTAACATTGCCTTCGCAGATGATGCCTGTTGTGTCAATTAGGATTTCACCCTTGATTTTCCGGTATCGGTACACCTTCCCGTCAATTTCAACGCTCCTGGACAAATTCCCCACAGAGGTAATCTCATCGCTGTACTGGAAGACAATTCCGGCCCGCTGTAGAACATACTCCAGAGAGATGTAGGAAGGGGTATAAAGCAGGCAGGCAAGTTCCTTCTCATCATAACCGGGCTTGGAATAGATTCCCTTCCGCGGATTGAGGATTTCGCCCTTCTTGACATAGCCGATCATCCTGCTCTTCATTGTGTCCCTGTCCAGCCCCTGGCCATAAGCCATAGCGATTCCTTGCATAGTGAAAACACTTGCTTTGTCCTTGTAAAGATCCAAGAGAAGTTGATTTCGTAAACTCATAGTGGTGTCGTGCATTACTTTTGGTTCACAAAAATACGAGAATATATTGAAAATAGCAAATATTCCTATTGCGCAATATTCTGAAAGACAGCGGCAAAGCACAAGTCGTCATAAGAGATGAAACAATATGGTGCGTCCCCCAAGCTATGGCACAGCTGTTTGGGGTAGGTGTCCATACTGTCAGCAAACAGCTGAAGAACATATTTGAAGAGGGCGAACTCATTTATTCCCGGTTAGGTCTGCTACCTTGCAGATGGTCCTTTGAAGTTCCAATAAATCATACCAGTTTGATAGCCTCTTGATGTTCCTTTTGACACGAAATCTTCCATATCCTTCTCGCAAAAGGTGGAATTAAGGACTATGTCTATGATTTGAAGTCCTTTGGGCTTCTTGAATGGTTCAAATCTCTGTCGTCCTCTGACACATATTGCGATGTGTTCTTTGGTGTCTTTGCATGCCCGATAAATCAGAAGGTCTGACTTGAATCCTCTGAATTTAGTATTCACCTCACAGGTGTCATAACCATATTGCTTGATGTCAAATGTCTTATATCCAAGTTCTGAGCATCCTCCGATATAGAACGGGCCATTATCAAAGATATCTTTCAGGCGGTCGCGTGCCTTGTCATACAATGCATTTCGTGGTAGTTGATCTGCAAAACTTTGCTATAACAATGATGTCAGTCTGGGCAAAGATTTTCTGGCCCTTTATTTATGCTGAATATCAATAATTTACGTTGTGATTTCTGTGTGTATCTACCTGATTATTGGTCCATTTTCTGGCCCTTTGCTTGTTTTTTCATTTCATTGAGTCCGATTTCAACTGCTTTGGTAATCAGCGCCATCTCGCTCTCATATCGTTTACTTAAAGAGTATGTGCGCATTTTGCCGTCACCGGTATAAGAGAGCATACCATTTTCAACCAGCTTCTCGATGTAACTTCTTATCTGCTTTCTGGATATGTATTCCGGCCGATACCCGTTCAGTGTCCGGCCGATACCCGGTCACTTGCACTTTCGATAATTGCAGGGTTTGTGTCGCAATAAATAGAAGATCGTTCCTTTTTGTGAGTCAACGTTTCAATGCAACAGACAATAATTGACTATCTTTGCAGGCATTTTTGAAACAAAACTATGACGACATCAAAGCAAAGGCGCACCGGACATATATCTCTTCTTCTTTGTAATACTGTTTGGGGGGCGGCGGTTCCCGTTTCGAAATTTATTCTGCTTGACGGGATTATTTCTTCGACTGTGCTGGCTGACATCCGGGTTTTGTCTGGAACAATCCTGTTTTGGCTGGTTTCGCTTGCGATTCCTTCGGAGCGGGCGGCGAAAGTGGATAAAAAGGACTATTGGAAACTTTTTCTTGCGGCTTTTTTCTCGACGGTTTTGGTGCAGCTTTTCTATATGAAGGGAATATCACTTTCTTCTCCTGTCGAGGCTTCCATCTGTATGGCTACCTTGCCGATTTGGACCGTGATTATGTCGGCTGTGCACCTGCACGAGAAAGTGAATGTGCGGAAAGTGGGCGGAATACTCTTGGGATTGTCCGGGGCTCTGCTGATTGCGCTTTGGGGCAGTTCTTTTGCTTCCGGACTGTCTGTTTCCTTTTCCGGCGCCGTGTTTTGCCTGCTCTCCCAGGTTTCATACGGCATCTACCTCGTATTCTTCCAGGACATTATCAAGAAATATTCTTCCATCACACTGATGAAATGGAAATATCTTTTCGGGGCCTTGATGCTTCTGCCGATTTCGGCGCGTGAGTTCATTCTCACCCAATGGGGCGCAGTCCCTTCAACGGCTTGGTTTGCAATCGCTTTTGTCATATTCTTTTCCACCTTCTTCAGCTATTTCCTGGTGCCGTTCGGGCAGAAATATCTCCAGCCGACAACAGTGGCGATGTACAACTATCTCCAGCCCGTCACGGCATCACTCATCGCAATTGCCGCTTCCCAGGAGACCTTTGGACCGGTAAAAGCCCTTGCAATGCTTCTTGTCTTTCTCGGAGTCTGGTTTGTCAGCACCTCCGGGCAGAGAAAAACCGGCGTTGCCATTTTCTCGTTACTAAAAGACCGCAACTGAAACGCTACCCCAGGCTCGTCGAACTATATTTTCGAAAACTTGTTCGGAACAATTTCTTCGTAGCAAGGCGGCCGCTTATATTCACGAAGTCGCTCAGGATGCCGGATTGGAAGAGCGCAGTTCCTTGAACTCCATTATGTCAAGCATTGAGAATAGGATACCGTCCATCCCGAGAGTCCGTTTTTGGCGACATTAAGCAGTTTGCTCCGGATAGATTTTCCGTGATTTTTGACAGATTCTTTTCTCATAGCTTGACCTCCAGATATTTCTCAAGAGTCGTGTTTACTCTGAGGAGTTTTGCATAGTCCATAAGTTTCGAGATATTCCTTTCAGGCCGCTCAAGATAGTTGCTTATTATCTCGGCACATACGTCAATCCCAATTTTGTTTCTGAATTTCACGGCATCACAGACACTCCTTTCTGCATCATATACATTGATGATATAGCCGTCAATAGTCGTCTTCATCACGCCGACATTGAGAATTCTGTCCGTGTAATGGTGGATTTCAATCTGCGGAAATGCAGGGATTGTCACTTTTCTACCTCTTGGGACAGCGATATGGAATGCCTGTGGCATTGAGGTGGTAAGTTTATGGATACTCCACGCTGACCATAGGCAAAGTATGCCTCCCTTTACTATTATATCAATGTCTATCATATTGCCGCTCAGCTGCTCTAACGTGGCGTAGATGCCACGGCGAATCTGAATCAATTCTCCCTGTTTTGCCTTGTCAAGCATCTTGTAATATTTGCCTCTCCCTTGTACTTTTTTTATGGTGGAGGATGATATGAATTGTTTAGTGTTACGCATATACATAAAATAATCTGTACAAAGATACTACAAATTTTATTAAGTGTAGTAGATTTGTACAGAAAATATAACAAAGTTACTCAAGACGCCGGTTTGAAAATCGCAGTCCATTGCCGCTACAACTCGTCGTCGGGGTAGTAGTCGTAATAGTCGGCCAGGTCGTCGAAGTCGATGTCGTTGCGGAGCTGTTCGAGTATGTCCTCGGGTGAGGCGTCGATGTGGATGGGTTTGCCGTTGTTATCGTAGAGTTTAGTGCCGGTGGCTTTGAAGGTAGCCGCTTCAGTGCCGCGTTGTCTTTCCCCTTCGGATGTACGGGGTTTGTCGGGCAGGCGGTATTCAATCGCGCCGTTAGTGTAGTCGATGTGGCTTATTTCAGAAATGTCCCTGCTGGGGTCGTAGCCGATGAAAGACTCGATTCCTTTTTTCTTCGGCGTCGGTGCGCTTTCTTTCGGTGTGTAGGTCACTATCCAAATCGTTGCTTCCTTTTTTGTGGGCTTTCGCCCTTTGGCAGGTCTTCCGTTCATACAAGAAAAGTTTGTGTCAGGCTCTTCGGTTCATTGCATACTAGAGACTTCAAACAATCATATAGAGTCTTGGGGATGGAGAATGTGAGTCTGTGATATAATTGTTGCGAGGATAACGGCAACGATGGGATAGTCATAAATGTGTTGCCGGTGGAGAAATCGTATAGAAAGATTTGGATATTCCGAAGTTTTTGTGCAATTTTGTCAACAAATCAGTTGACAAATGAATGTCGGGAAATACATATTGACACTCGCGGCAAAAGAAGGATATTCGCAGTCGGATGTGGCGCGGCGGACGGGTATATCACGGCAAATGCTGAGCTATATAATTGCCGGTGAACGGAAACTGACGCTGCCTCAGGCCCTTAAGATTGAGTCCTTGTTCTCGCTGAAGACAGGGACGCTTATTCTAATGCAGGAGGAAGATTATATTAAAAAATATCAGATTAGTCTTCGCCATTCCCTGTGTATGAAACTTATCGAAGTAAATGCGTTTTGGTCATACGACAATGCCGCCGAAGATGATATCTCTGATGAGGACATCATCGAAAAGACATTATTGCTGCTCGATATGGACGACATTTCCCGCCTTTTTGAATTATATTCTCGGAAATTTGTCCGAAAAGTTTGGGAAAGCCGGCTGGCGTCTCAAGGTGAGTATCTCCATTCCCTCAATATGATGATTGCCCAGTATTATTTTAATATTCAGTATCCAGAGCAGTTTCTTCGTCGCAGGGAAGCCGCTCATATCCATAAAGTTACTCAAGATGCGTAAGGGACTTACTACAAAAATCGAGGAAATCATA
>ERZ1026780.18-NODE-18-length-145556-cov-12.255538_pt1 | contig 145556 bp, 117 predicted proteins | sample MGYA00380126_ERZ1026780 | MGnify/ENA primary metagenome ERZ1026780 (study PRJEB33269, sample SAMEA4719762) | human gut metagenome | biome: human-associated habitat; feature: organic feature; material: feces | place: Cameroon | collected 2013-10 ... | reverse complement strand
AGCATCTGACTACGGATCAGAAGGTTACAGGTTTGAATCCTGTAGGAGTCACAAATTTAGAAAGCATTTGTGACTTTCAAAAATTTAAATTTTATTGGTACTGGCTCCTTAGCTCAACTGAATAGAGCATCTGACTACGGATCAGAAGGTTACAGGTTTGAATCCTGTAGGAGTCACAAAAATCAAGGGAATCAATTTTGATTCCCTTTTTTGTTTTCAGCAACAAAACACCAGCCGCCCCCTGTAAAGTGGATCAGTGGAAATTCAGTGGAAAATTAGTGGAAATAGGCATATATTTTGGAAATGATATACAAGTTATCCCTGTGATCATTTAGTGATGATTGAAAAAATCCCGTAGGGATTTGATGTGTGTAGGCAGGTATGCAGCGAAGGTTATGCGAAATGAGCGAAGCGAAATGGAGCATAACCGAAGCGAAATGCCTGCAAATATCGCATAACAAATACGCATCCCAGCGGGATGCGATTTCGCCATTACAGGTCTATTTGATGTTGTCGCATTCCGCTGGAATGCATAATACTGACAAATCTATTGCAGGCATTTCGAAAAGATTCCATTTCGCTTCGCTCCATTACATCTTTTCTGCATACCGGCCTACACACATCAAATTCCTAACGGAATTTCATCGCATCTTCTGTATATCATTTCCAAAAAAATAAGGGAACTGTCACAGTCCCCTTATTTTAAATACCCCTTTTTAACTAAATAGGAAACAGTGGAAAGTTTTGTGTTTTCGTTATCTCCTATTTGAATTTAAGTAAATTGTTTGGATTGCTTGTTTTTTAGAGAGAGCTAATGACGGTTTTCGCGTCGGATCCCTCGATGATACAAACATCGGTCACGGGCTGGTAAACCATCTGGGCGAATTTAAACAAGCGCATGGCTGCAAATTCCTGGTCTTCGGAGTGGCAAATCTCCAGAAGATAGTTGCCGAGGTGAGCTTCACGAAGTTTGCCCATGTTGGAGAACTGGCGTATGCGATTGTCGGCGTTTGCGTTGATAGCGCGCTCCAATTTTCCGCCGTCCTCTTGTGTGTATTCTATCTTTTTTGATACGATTTTGCTATGTGTGGGCTGATAAGTGACTTTACTTAGAATTCCGAACAATGAGTTTTTGATAGATAAACGGTTGTCGTTGGAAAGTTCTTTTGAAATTTCCATGCTTTTAAAACTTGGCATAATGTTTTGTGATTTGTAGTGTTTTCTTTGTTATTTAAAATATACGAAATGCGTCGTGGCGTAACTGTAGTTTTGCGCCATGACTAAATAAAAAGCTGTGATTTCGCAAGATGATCTAACAAAGAAGATGCCTTAGTGTGAGCACATAGTATGCACATGAAGGCAGAGCCAATATCGGCTTGGACACATTATGACCTAATCCGCGATAATTGGTAAACGAATTTTTCTGAGTACTGAATAGATAGTGTGTTCGTACTGATGTGCGGAGCGTCTGCGTAAAGTTTGAAGAGGGCAGTACGCGTTCTGACATGGAACTGCATAAGCGAGCGAAGTTCAGCGATTCGCTTAATGCCGTTTGTGGTTTTTGCTGATGGTCATAGACCACACCGTGCTTCTCGCTGTCAAGGAGCTTGTCGCTACTGCTTTCAATAGCGGCAAATGCTTGGCAAGAAAAAGCAAAGCATACGGTCAGGAGTAATATTTTAAACCATTTCAGCATTTAAATCCAGTTTGATTTTATTTTGTAAAGATAGTGCAAATAAATGGAATGACAAAAACGCATGTGAAAAAATTGCGATTTTTGCACAAAAAAAGCACACAAAAAAAGCAACCGGGAGCGACTGTGATAGCCGATTCCCGGTTGCAAGTATTATTTTCAGTGATGTGTTAGAATCTCGTTAGAGAAGAGAAACCGAACGCTTCAGGAAGTTGCTCAGAGCCTCACCCTTGAGAAGACCGTTGCCGAGGAGAGCGATGTCGATGAGCTGCTTCACGGTGTCGTTGCCAGCAGCGTATTTGCTAATCAACTCGTCTTTCTTAGCGCGAAGTTCGGTAGCTTTGTCCTCGTTGGTCTTGAGGTCGGCCTTCTTGTCTTCGGGCACGCCCTTGCCGTCTTTGTCGAGGCTCTTGATGGCTTCGATAACGGCATTTGTGGCCTTCAACTCTTCGTTCACAGGCTTGAGTTCGCCCTCAAGACTACTGTTTGCTGCCTCAATCACCTTCTTTACTACAGGGTGGTTGGTGTTCAAAGTGAGGTTGTAGGCGTTAGGCAGTTCGCCATAGAAGTTCATGCCGCTTTGGAATTGTGCCATTTCCTTCATACGGCGCATATATTCGCTTTGAGTAATCACCACAGGCTGGTCGGTGGCAGCGAGTGCTGCGAACGACACATAGAACTCGCTCTTTTCGATGGCAGGAATCTGCGATTTGAAGAGGGTAGAAGCCATGGCTTGCTCGTCGGCGGAGAGTTCCGACTTCTTGTCGTCTTCTTTGCGGATAAGATTGTCGATTACATCAGAGTCAACACGCACGAAACGGCTCTTTTCGTTCTTTTGCTCAAGCATACTCACGAAAGGAATGTCGAGTTGACCGTCCATCATCAGCACATTGTAGCCCTTATCGTTTGCGGCTTTGATATAGGAGTATTGTGCCTCCTTATCGGTAGCGTAAAGATAAACGAGATTGCCATCCTTGTCGGTTTGGTTGCCTTCGATGAGCTTCTTGTAGTCGTCGAGTTTGAAGAATTGGCCTTCGGTGTCGGAAACGAGGGCAAACTTCATGGCTTGCTCGCAGAACTTCTCATCGCTGAGCATACCGTATTCGATGAAAATTTTGATGTCGTTCCACTTTTCCTCAAAAGCCTTGGTGTCTTTCTTCGACAATTCCTCCAGACGTGCAGCCACCTTTTTAGTGATGTAGGTGGAAATCTTCTTCACGTTGCGGTCGGCTTGCAAATAACTACGAGATACGTTCAGAGGAATATCTGGAGAATCGATAACACCCTGGAGCAGCATCATGAAGTCGGGCACAACGCCTTCCACGCTGTCGGTTACGAACACCTGGTTGCAATAGAGCTGGATGCGGTCTTTGCGAACGTCGAGGTTGTTCTTGATTTTTGGGAAGTAGAGAATACCGGTGAGGGTGAAAGGGAAGTCAACATTCAGGTGAATCCAAAACAGAGGGTCTTCCTGACCGGGCTGGATAGCGTGGTAGAACTTGATGTAGTCCTCGTCTTTGAGTTCGGTTGGAGTGCGGGTCCACAGTGGTTCAATATTGTTAATCACCTTGTCGGTGTCGGTATCCACGTATTTACCGTCTTTCCATTCCTGTTCCTTGCCGAAAATCACAGGCACAGGCATGAAGCGGCAGTATTTGTTGAGCAATGCGCTGATGCGGTTTTTTTCCAAATATTCCTTTTCCTCATCGTCGATATACATCACGATGTCGGTACCGCGCTCAGCCTTTTCACATTCCTCCATGTCATATTCAGGAGATCCGTCGCAAGTCCATTTCATAGCCTTTGCGCCTTCTTTGTAGGAGAGGGTGCGGATTTCCACTTTCTTTGAAACCATGAAAGCGGAATAGAAACCCAAACCGAAGTGGCCGATAATGGCGTTGGCGTTGTCTTTGAATTTGTTCAGGAAGTCCTCAGCGCCAGAGAAAGCGATTTGGTTGATGTATTTGTCGATTTCTTCGGCAGTCATACCGATACCGTTGTCGCTGACGGTGAGAGTGCCAGCTTCGGTGTCGAGCTTAACGCTCACCTTCAAATCGTCGGTTTTGCCTTTAAATTCACTTGCGTTGGCAAGTGTTTTGAGTTTTTGTGTAGCATCTACAGCATTTGACACGATTTCGCGAAGGAAAATTTCGTGGTCGCTGTAAAGAAATTGTTTAATAACGGGGAAAATATTACTTGTGGTAACCCCGATTGAACCTTTTGCCATAATTATAAATTATTTTAAGACTTTATTTTCTATTTAATTAATGTGATATACAACCATACAAAAAAAATGCCACATCGGTAAAATGTGACATTTTATCATATTGTGATGGTGTGAAGAGTGTCTATTCTGACACGTTTTCCACCTTTTGGCTTTCGATGAATTGGGCGTCGATTTCGCCGTCTTTCAAATCAATCAGCAAATTGCCTGAAGATTTGTCCTCGTTGCGGAGCAGCAACTCGCTCAATGGGTCTTCAATGTAGCTCTGGATAGCGCGCTTGAGTGGACGGGCACCGAACTGCACATCGAAACCCTTGTCTGCCACATAATTCTTGGCGGCATCGGTGATTTCCAATGTGTAGCCTAATTCGTGAACACGCTGGTAGAAGCTCTTGAGCTCGATGTCGATAATCTTCAAGATGCACTCGTGGTTGAGCGATGAGAATGTGATGATGTCGTCGATACGGTTGAGGAATTCAGGAGAGAACTGGCGATTCAAAGCCTTGCGAATCACAGCCTCGCTGCGCTCCTTGGTGATGGCGGTGTTGAAGCCCACGCCAGCGCCAAAGTCCTTCAGTTCTCTTGTGCCGATGTTCGATGTCATGATGATGATAGTGTTTTTGAAGTTCACCTTTCTGCCCAAACTGTCGGTGAGGCAACCTTCGTCGAGCACTTGCAGCAACATGTTGAACACATCGGGGTTAGCCTTCTCGATTTCATCAAAAAGCACAACCGAATAGGGGCGACGACGCACCTTCTCAGTCAATTGTCCGCCTTCTTCGTAGCCCACGTAGCCCGGAGGCGCACCCACAAGGCGCGACACGTTGAATTTCTCCATATATTCGCTCATGTCGATACGGATAAGCGCATCGGGAGAATTGAACAAAAACTCGGAGAGGCGTTTTGCAAGCAGCGTTTTACCTACACCCGTAGAACCCAAGAACATAAATGAGCCGATAGGGCGGTTGGGGTCTTTCAAACCCACTCTGTTGCGGCGAATGGCGCGTGCAATCTTGTCGATTGCCTCGTCTTGACCGATGATTTGATTCTTCAGTTCGTCGGTCATGCCCAAGAGGCGAATGCCCTCCGACTGCGCGATGCGCTGAACAGGCACGCCAGTCATCATTGCCACCACTTCTGCCACATCGTTTTCGTTGACCGTCTCGCGTTGGTTGTCGAGTTCGCGCTCCCACTTGTCTTTTGCGTCCTGCAATTCAAGTTTCAGCTTTTCTTGATGGTCGCGATAGTTGGCGGCACTCTCAAAGTTTTGAGCCTGAACGGCTTTCAACTTATTCTCCTGTGCTTCGGCGATGCGCTTTTCCAACTCGTCGATTTCCTTAGGCACCACCACCTTAGAGATGTGCACACGCGATCCAGCCTCGTCGAGGGCGTCGATAGCCTTGTCGGGGAATGAGCGGTCAGTGATGTAGCGGTCGGTTAATCGCACGCACGCTTGCAGGGCCTCGTCGGTGTAAGCCACGCCGTGGTGCTGCTCATAAACGTGCTTGATATTGTGGAGAATTTCAAGTGTTTCTTCCGTGTTGGTGGCATCAACAATCACCTTTTGGAAACGGCGCTCCAATGCACCGTCTTTTTCGATGTTTTTGCGGTATTCATCGAGCGTGGTGGCACCGATGCACTGCACCTCGCCACGAGCCAAGGCTGGCTTGAGCAAATTGGCTGCGTCCATCGAGCCCGAAGCATTGCCAGCACCAACGATGGTGTGGATTTCGTCGATAAACAAGATGATATTCTTATTGTTAGCCACCTCGTCGATAATGGCTTTGATGCGCTCTTCGAATTGTCCGCGATACTTTGTTCCAGCCACCACCGAAGCCATGTCGAGAGCCACGATGCGCTTGTCGAACAGCACACGCGCCACTTTTCGCTGAATAATGCGAAGTGCCAAGCCCTCGATGATGGCAGATTTACCCACACCGGGCTCGCCAATCAACACGGGATTGTTCTTTTTCCTGCGGCTCAAGATTTGTGCGATGCGCTCAATTTCGCTCTCTCTGCCCACCACGGGGTCGAGGCCGCCTTCGCTTGCCACTTTTGTGATGTCTTTGCCGTATTTGTCGATGACAGGTGTTCCGCTGTCATTTTTTATGACATTTCGTCGCTGCGTGCGCTTTTCTCCGCCAGCGTGGCCTTGCTCCTGGCTTCCGCTGTCGGAATCACGGTTGTCGTCGATGGTGTCGTCGTCATCATCGTCGTCGCTTGTGAATCCAGCACCGTCTTGGGGCAGAGGGAAAGTGCCGTGCTGCCATTCAAAGTTGCTTTTTTCTGTCAGTTCGTCGTATCTCATAATCTGTATCACACTAAAAACGTGGATAATGTAAGAAAATTTTCTATGTGGTTAAACCAAACAAATGTTCTGTAGTCATAGATGCAAATTTTACAGAAACAATTTACTGCTCAGTTTGTATTTGTGTAGTTTATTTTTTTTGAAAAATATAATATCTGATTTAATAATAGTGCAATTATCGTGCCAAAATTGAAATCAGTGTTTGGAGCTCTTTTAAAATATTGTAGTTTGCCAGTAAATGGTTGATTAATCCGATAATTTTTATTAACTTTGTAAATTAGAAGACTTGCTGCATTTCATGAGGACTGGGGCGCAATTTTAGCCTGATTTGTGGGTGCGGCGATGTGTAATTTTAATTTAAATTTATAGTAAATGAACAACGATCGAATTATTGAGATCAACATTGAAAACGAGATGAAGTCATCGTACATCGACTATTCGATGTCGGTGATTGTTTCTCGTGCTCTCCCCGACATTCGAGACGGTTTCAAGCCTGTACACCGAAGAGTGCTCTACGGTATGAACAAGCTCGGCAACTTCTCAAATGTGCCTTACAAGAAGTCGGCACGTATCGTCGGTGATGTGCTCGGTAAATATCACCCACACGGTGACTCTTCCGTTTATCTTGCAATGGTGCGTTTGGCTCAGGAATGGGCAATGCGCTATCCATTAGTAGATGGTCAAGGTAACTTTGGTTCTATCGACGGCGACAGCCCTGCGGCTATGCGTTACACCGAGGCCCGTTTGGCAAAGATGGGTGAAGAAATGATGCGCGACTTGGACGAAGACACCGTGGATTTTGACCCCAACTTCGACAACACCCTCGAAGAACCTCAAGTGCTTCCAACCCGATTCCCTAACTTGCTGGTGAATGGCGGTAGCGGTATTGCGGTGGGTATGGCAACCAACATGCCGCCTCACAACCTCACCGAGTCGATTAACGCGTGCTTGGCACTGCTTGAAAATCCAGAAATGGAGATTTCCGACTTGATGCAATTCATCAAAGCCCCCGACTTCCCAACAGGTGGTATCATTCATGGTTATCAGGGCGTGAGAGACGCATTTGAGACTGGACGCGGACGCGTGGTGATTCGTGCGAAAGCAGAAATCGAAACAGAAAACGACCGCGACAAGATAGTGGTGAGCGAAATTCCTTACAACGTGAACAAGCGTGAACTGATTGAGGCTATCGCTCGACTGGTGGAGGAAAAGAAGATTGAAGGCATCAGCAACATCAACGACGAAAGTGACCGCCAAGGTATGCGTATCGTGATTGATGTGAAGAAGGACCAGAATCCTAACGTGCTTCTCAATAAGCTCTATAAGATGACAGAATTGCAGTCTTCGTTCAGTGTTAATAATGTGTGTCTGGTGAATGGCCGACCACAAACCGTGAACTTGAAGCAAATTCTGCAACACTTCCTCGATCACCGTCACGAAGTGGTGATTCGTCGCACACGATTCCAGTTGAAGAAGGCACTCGACCGTGCTCACATTCTGGATGGCTTGATTATCGCATCTGACCATATCGATGAGGTGATTCACATCATCCGCAGCAGTAAGAACACCGACGAGGCACGTCAACGCCTGTCGGAACGCTTCGAACTCGATGATGTTCAGACTCGCGCTATCGTGGAAATGCGTCTGCGTCAGCTCACCAATCTTGAGCAAGACAAGCTCCGCGACGAGTTGGAGGAACTGCGCAAGCGTATCGCATTCTTGGAAGACATTCTCAACAATCCTGTCACTTGCCGCAAGGTGATTGAAGATGAATTGATTGAGGTGCGTGAAAAGTTTGGCGACGAGCGCAAGACCGAAATCGAGTATTCGGCTGAGGAAATGAACGCAGAGGACTTCTACGCCGACGACCCAATGATTATCACTATTTCTCACTTCGGTTATATCAAGCGTACGCCTCTCATTGAATATCGCACGCAAGCTCGTGGTGGAGTGGGTGCAAAGGGCAGCGAAACACGCGACGAAGACTTTATTGAGCGTGTGTTTGAAGCCACCAACCACAACTATATGCTATTCTTCACCGAGCAAGGCCGCTGCTATTGGCTCCGTGTGTTTGAGATTCCTGAAGGTTCGAAGAACTCAAAGGGCCGCGCTATTCAGAACTTGCTCAACCTTGGTCCAGATAATCGCGTTCAAGCCATTATCCGTGTCACCAAGTTGAAAGACCCTGAATACAACGAATCGCACAATATCGTTTTCGCAACGAAGAATGGTGTGGTGAAGAAAACCGCTTTGAAGGAATATTCGCGTCCACGCACCAATGGTGTGATCGCTATCAACTTGCTTGAAAACGACCAACTCATCGACGCAGTATTGACCGAAGGCGACAGCGAAATCATTCTTGCCAACAAGAACGGCCGTGCAATCCGCTTCAACGAAAACCAGGTTCGCAACATGGGCCGTCCATCAACGGGTGTGAAGGGTATGACCCTTGATGGTCCTGAAGATGGCATCGTGGGTATGATTTGTATGCGTACAGGCGCCAACGATAATGTGCTCGTGGTTTCCGAGAAGGGTATGGGCAAGCGTAGCGAACTCGACGACTACCGCATCACTCACCGTGGCGGTAAGGGCGTGAAGACAATGAACATCACCGACAAGACCGGTAAGCTCATTGCCATCAAGAACGTGAACGATGACAACGACCTCGTGATTATCAACAAGTCGGGTATCATGATTCGCATGAAAGTGACCGACCTGCGAGTGATGGGCCGCAACACCCAGGGTGTTCGTCTTATCAACTTGGAGAAGAAGAACGACGAAATTGCATCGGTATGCAAGGTTCAAACCCAACCAGAGGTTGACGAAGACATCAATATTGATGATATAGAAAATAATGTTCCAGAAGTGGACAACGAAACAGAAAACAACAATACAGATAATAACGAATAACTATTAATTTTTTAATATTTGAATTATGAAGAAAACAATTATGCTCTTAGCAAGTGCATTGATGCTGGCGGGTTCAGCATCTGCACAAAACACTGCAGAATCGCTCTTCAAATCAGGTAAGGCTGCTTTTGAAGCTTATGACAAGGATTTGGGTACTATGCAATTGAGTCCAGACAAAGTGGACAAAGACCAAATGGCTGCAAACCTTCTCAAGGGTTTTGCTGACTTCCAGGAAGCTCTTCCACTCGACTCTGTAAAGAAACTCAACAAGGATGGTTCTTTGAAGAAAATCGAAACTAAATATTCAAAGAAGATTGTTCCTATCTTGTGCGCTCACATCGGTGACTTGCTCACAGTAGGTGACAACTACTACCAAGCACAAAAGAATGCAGAAGCTTCTGCTGTGTATGGCAAATATTGCCAATTGATTAAATCGCCAATGGCTATCGAAAACAAGGTTGCACAACCTGCCGATACCATTATGGGTCAAATCTACTTCATGAAGGGTCTTTGCGACTACAACATGAATTCCGATATGGACGCTTTCGCAGCATTTGGCGAAGCAATGAAGTATGGCTTCACCGGTAAGCTCTTTGGTGTGAACACTGGCGACTACAAGGCTGCAAGTTTGGCTCGCTACCTTCAAACTATTCTCGACAAGAAGGAATATGCAAAAGCATACACTCTTCTCGAAGGTGCTATCGCTGCTGAGCCAGCTAACGCAACTTACCAATGCATGCTTGGCGACGTTTACACCAACGACACCACCAAGACTGCTGATGAAGCTGTCGCTGCTTACAAGAAAGCTATTGAATTGAATCCAAAATATCCTGACGCACTCTACAGAGCTGGTCACGGTCTTTGGAAGAAGGCTCAAGACTATCTGCAATCACACCCAGATGCAACCAACGAACAAGCTGCTCCAGTGGTAATTCCATTGTATGAAGAAGCACTTGGCTATCTTGAAAGAGCTAAAGAAAATGGTCAAACTGGCACTGAGGCTTTCATCGACAACATCAAGTATGGTTTGAACATCTTGAAGCCAAAGGCTCAACCAGCAGAGGCTACAGCTCCAGCTCAACAAAAATAATGTTGTGCAACGAGATACAATAAATTAATTATTAAATAAATTTTTATAAGCGCTGTGCAGACCAAAAAATAGTGTGGACTGCGCAGCGCTTTACCTAAAAAAAAAGAATCATTCGCAGATGAAGTATCGTCATTTTTTATCACTTGCTTTGATGGCTTTTTTTGCTTTTTCGCCAGTGAATGCGCAGAAGCGCACATTGGAAGAAGTGAAGAAAAGTATTGGTGACCTGTCTGCTGATTTGAAAGCCTATAAAAATGCACAGGCGAAACTGAAACCAGCACTCACCAACGAGGCAACGCAAGACCTTGCCGAAACTTGGTGGCTGGCTGCACGGGTAGAGTTTGGCATCTACGACAAGAATCGTGTGAATAAATCAGTGGGCAACTCATTCGATGTGAAAGAAATGGGTAATGCACTGGTGAGTGGCTATGACTATTGCCAAAAAGCACTGAAATTAGACACCATTTTGGAAACCAATCGCGATGGCACTCCGAAAATTGACAAAGCCACACAGAAACAGAAAGTGAAAACCAAATTCTCAAAAGAGATTTGGCACAAGATGATGGGATATGTAGTTGACTACAGTGCTGCCGGAGCAGATTTGTATAAGGCGAAAGACATGGGAAATGCCTACAAGCTTTGGGGCATTTATTACAACTTGGTGACCACTCCGCAACAAATTGTGAAACACAAGGTTGACCCCGACACCGTGATTGGCGAAATGCGTTATTTCCAAGCCATGGCGGCGGTCCAACTTAAAAAACTTAGGGAAGCGCACGACCTGTTCACCCAAGCGCGCTCGTTGGGTGTGGTGAAGAAAAGCGCATTCGACCACGATATTAATGTGCTCCACCAACTTGGCGACACATCCACGATGGTGAAAGTGACGAAAGAGGCTTATCAGCTTTACGGAAAGCAAGATGTGCGATATATGCGCATCATGATCAACGACTGCATATATCATGGTAAAATGAATGAGGCAGAGGTGATGCTTGACCAGGCTATACTGATGGACTCGCTCAACGCCAATTATTACACCATAAAAGGGCAGATAGTGGAGTCGCAATCCAGCTATATGCAGGCACGTCCATATTATATCAGGGCTGTAGGACTTATGCCTGATGATTATCAAACCAACTTTGATGCGGGCAGGTGCTACTATCTTGAGGCGTTGAAATACATTCAAGACAATCCGAAAAAATCGAACGCAAAGCTCTCGAAGGAATTGACCCCTATATTCGACAAGGCAAAGGAATATTTGGAAAAGGCGTTCCAAATCAACCATGACAGCGTGGACGCGAGAAGCATACTCCGCGACATTTACTACAGGCTGAACGATGGCGAAAAACTCGACAAACTGGAGCGAGGCTTATAAACTGGAGCGAGGCTTATAATCGGTTAAATATTAGAAAAAACAAAAGGCGGTTACTTCTCTTTGAGGTAACCGCCTTATATTATATAATGTGTGGAATTACACTTTGCGAACGATGCCGCGAGGTGAATTCTTCACGAAGTCAACAATGATGTCGCGTTCAGCTGAAGCTGGCATTTCTTCCTCAATCTTTGCGATAGCGTCGCGGAAGTTGAGCTCAGAGAAATACAGTGCTCGATACACATTGTTGATAGTCTCGATTTGCTCTTGGGTGTAACCTCTACGGTTAAGGCCTACGGAGTTGATGCCCATGTAAGAGATGGGTTGACGGCCAATCATTGCGTAAGGAGGAATATCCTTGTTCACTTGCGAGCCACCTTGAATCATCACGTGAGGACCAATGTGGGTGAATTGGTGCACGAGAGTGCCGCCACCAATGATTGCCCAGTCTTCAACCACCACTTCGCCAGCGAGCTGAACGGCGTTCGACATGATGATGCGGTCGTGCAACACACAGTCGTGCGCCACGTGGCAGTATGCCATAATCAGGCAGTTGCTGCCTACCACGGTTTTTCCTTGTGAAGCGGTACCGCGGTGGATAGTCACAAACTCGCGAATGCTGGTGTTGTCGCCAATGATAGCTAAAGTTTCCTCTCCTTTAAATTTGAGGTCTTGGGGAATGTCGCTAATCACTGCGCCAGAGTGTATGTGGCAATTTTTACCGATTCTTGCGCCAGAGTGAATGGTCACGTTGCTGTCGATGACGGTGCCATCGCCAATTTCAACATTTCCGTCGATAGTGACAAATGGACCGATTTTCACATTCTCGCCAATCTTTGCACTCGGATCAATTACGGCAAAGGGGTATTGTTCCATATTTCTTTTTATGATATAGTTTTTACTGTTACTTATTTGTTTTTTACGATTTGCGCCATAAATTCAGCCTCCGAAACAATCTTCTCGCCCACGAAAGCGTAACCCTTCATCACAGCACAGCCTCTACGGATAGGAGTGATGAATGAGAGGTGGAAAATGAGCGTGTCGCCAGGCACCACCTTTTGGCGGAACTTCACGTTGTCGATTTTCATGAAGTAGGTGGAGTAGCGTTCGGGGTCTTCCACTTGTGAGAGCACGAGCAAACCGCCCACTTGCGCCATTGCCTCAACCTGAAGCACGCCAGGCATAACAGGCTCTTCTGGGAAGTGACCTTGGAAGAATGGCTCGTTCGAGGTGATATTTTTCACACCCACAATGTGGTTTTTACCCATTTCAATCACCTTGTCAACCAACTGCATTGGGTAGCGGTGTGGAAGCATACGGCGAATGTCGTTGATGCCGAATATTGGTTCCTTGTTAGGGTCGTAGCTTGGGGCTTGCACATTTTGGTAACGAAGCTCCTTGCGGATTTTCTTTGCCAAAGTGGTGTTGATGGTGTGCCCAGGCTTTGTAGCCACGATGCGGCCTTTCAGCGGACGGCCAATCAAAGAAAGGTCGCCGAGAAGATCGAGCAGTTTGTGGCGTGCTGGTTCATTCTTATACACCAAAGGCTTGTTGTTGAGATAGCCCAACTCGCTCACTTGCTTGCGTGGCACGTTCATCAGGTCGGCAAGACGGTCGAGGTCTTCTTTCGGCATTTCCTTATCGTGGATAACGATAGCGTTGTCGAGGTCGCCACCCTTAATGAGGTTCATTTGCAGCAAAGGAAGGATTTCGCGAACGAAAACAAATGTGCGGCTTGCCGCAATCTCACTCTTGAAAGCCGACACATGCTCAAGCGATGCAAACTGATTGCTCAAAACAGGCGAATTAAATTCAATCATCACGTCCATCGACAGTTCATCGTCGGGGAGAACAATCAGAGAAGAACCAGTTTCGGGGTCAAAAACCTTGATACGTTTCTTCACCACATAGTATTCCTTTTCCTCTTCTTGCTCTTGAATGCCTACTTCTTCAATTTTATTGCAGTAGATGATTGCGCTACCGTCGAGAATTGGGAGTTCGGCAGCATCCACCTCAATCAAGCAGTTGTCGATGCCGGCAGTGTAGAGGGCTGCCAATGCGTGCTCGATGGTGCTCACCTTCACATTCTTGTCGGCTTTGCTCGAAACCACAGTACCACGGGTCGTTTCGGTCACGTTTTCGGCAAGGGCTTCAATGATAGGCTCGCCTTCCAAGTCGATGCGCTTAATTCTGTATCCTGTGTTCACCTCGGCAGGTTTGAAAGTGGCAGTCACATGCACACCTGTATGCAATCCCTTGCCGCTTACGGAGAACTCGCTTTTTAATGTTTTTTGTTTCATTAAATATATCTTGAATTTTTTATTAGTCTTTTTGAAGAGCCTCAATGTCTTTCTTAATTGCGCTCACATCGTTGAATAACGATGGCAGACGCTTGAGGTAAACTTGTGTGCGCGCGAAGTCGAGCACGTTGATGGCAGGTGAGCCAAGCACACGCTGCTTTGAACCGATGCTGTTAGGAATACCGGATTGTGCACCGATGCCGTTTTGGTCGCCCACAGTGATATGACCTGCGAAACCAACCTGTCCGCCCACCATATTGTGTTTGCCAATCTTGGTAGAACCAGCCACACCCACTTGAGCAGCCATCACGGTGTTTTCGCCGATTTCCACATTGTGGCCAATCTGGATAAGGTTGTCGAGTTTTGCGCCTTGCTTGATGACGGTGGCACCCATAGTGGCGCGGTCAATGGTGGTGTTGGCACCGATTTCCACATCGTCTTCAAGAATCACGATGCCGATTTGAGAGATTTTCTCGTAAGTGCCGTCTTCCTTTGGAGCGAAGCCGAAGCCGTCGGCACCGATAGTGGCACCACCGTGCACGATGCAGCGGTTGCCAATCTTACAGCCGTGATACACCTTCACGCCAGGGTAGAGGATTACGTTGTCGCCAATGGTCACATCGTCGCCCACATACACCTGTGGATAAATTTTCACGCCTTTACCCAATTTCACCCCCTTGCCGATATAGGCAAACGCACCCACATAGGCTTTTTCGTCGACCTCAACACCTTCGCTGATGAAGCAAGGCTGCTCGATGCCCACTTTCTCAGGGGCTTGAGCGCTGACCATGTTGAGCAGGTCGGCGAGAGTCTTGTAAGGGTCTTCCACTCTGATGAGTGTGGCGCTAATGGGCTTCTCTGGTTGGAAGTCGTTTCGCACCAGCACGGCAGAAGCCTTGGTGGTGTAGATGAAGTGAGTATATTTTACGTTAGCCAAAAAGGTTAAGCAACCTTCAGTGGCTTCTTCAATTTTAGAGTAGTTGTTGATACGTACTGAAGCATCGCCATCCACAGTTCCGTGGACCATGGCCGCGAGCTGAGCAACTGTTATTTCCATTACAATTTTAATTCTTTATAAACAATGTGTAAATATTCTGCAAATTTCCGAAAAAAAAGCGGTATGAGCAAGCAATATCGAGAAAAAACGCCCAAATCCCACGGCTCTTTCATTTAAAAATGCTTTGAATTTTCAATATCCATGAGTATTAGTCGGTTAGAAGCAACTCTCAATAACACCCAACAAAGCTGTTTTTAGATATTCCACAGATTAGACTTGGGTAAATGCTACTTATTCAAGCAGTTACTAAACAACACCAAAGTTAAATGAAAGAGCCGTGCCCAAATCCTATCCAATAATGGCTATTTTATCAAGGAGTGTGATTGCCGTTAAAAATATTTTCCTATGTTTGTAATATTTCTTATCTTTGTGGAGATATTTTTAGCTATGAGCGACGTGTTGAATAATAGCGCCATTGTCAAGAACTTCAGTAATTTTCTGGAGAAGGGCAATTATAGGAAAACCCCCGAAAGGTTTGCCGTTTTAAGCAAGGCACTTGCGTTTAACAAGCCTTTCACAGCAGAGCAGTTATGCCAGCAGCTTCAATCCGATGCGTTTAAGGTGAGTCAATCCACGGTGTATAGCAATTTGGAGTTGCTTACCAAAGCAGGCATTCTTTGCCGGTTTTTCAATGAAGGACTGCAAAAACTGCAATTCACCCGCATAAGCGAGGTGAAATTCATTCACCTGGTGTGTTTGGACTGTGGAAAGGTGAAAACCGTTAAGGATCAGGCGTTGGCGGAAGAGCTTCATGCCAAGCGCTATGCCGCATTTAGCGAGCAATATCGAATTATGTGTGTTAACGGACTGTGTAACACCTGTGCAAGAAACAAGAAAAAACAAAATATAAAAACAAAAAAGTAATTATGAAAGTTGACGTTCTTTTGGGTTTACAATGGGGAGATGAAGGAAAAGGTAAAGTAGTGGATGTGCTCACACCCCGCTACGATGTGGTTGCTCGTTTTCAAGGTGGCCCAAACGCAGGTCATACCCTCGTGTTTGAAGGCAAGAAATTCGTGCTCCGCTCAATTCCTTCCGGAATTTTCCAAAACGGACAAATGAATGTGATTGGTAATGGCGTGGTGCTCGACCCAGTGCTCTTCGCTGAAGAAGCCCGCGATCTTGAAAAGCAAGGTGTTGCCATTACGAAAGTATTGAAAATTTCAAAGAAAGCTCATTTGATTCTTCCTACTCACCGCCTGCTTGACGCTGCTAACGAAAAGCTCAAGGGTGATAGCAAAATCGGCACAACAGGTAAAGGCATTGGCCCTACTTACACCGACAAAATCAGCCGTAACGGTTTGCGTGTAGGCGACATTGAAGAAAACTTCCTCGAAAAATATAATGCAGCAAAACAGCGCCACATCACATTGCTGAAAGTGCTTGGCGAGACTCCTGATGTGGAAGAACTCGAAAAGAAGTGGCTGGAGAGCATCGAATATGTGAAAGAATTCGATTTGATTGACAGCGAGTTCTTTATCAACAAACAACTGAAAGAAGGTAAGAGCGTGCTTTGCGAAGGTGCTCAAGGCAGTATGCTTGATGTGGACTTCGGCTCATATCCATTCGTGACATCTTCAAACACCATTTGCGCTGGTGCTTGCACTGGTTTAGGTTTGGCTCCAAGCAAGATTGGCGAAGTGTTCGGCATTTTCAAGGCATATTGTACCCGCGTGGGTAGCGGCCCATTCCCAACCGAACTGTTTGACGAAACTGGCGCAACCATTCGTCAAATCGGTCATGAATTTGGTGCTGTGACCGGTCGCGAACGCCGCTGTGGCTGGATCGACCTCGTGGCTTTGCGCTACACCATCATGCTCAATGGCGTGACTCAGTTGATTATGATGAAGAGCGATGTGCTCGACGGATTCGACACCATCAAGGCTTGTGATGCCTACGAAATCAACGGCAAAGTGACCCGTGATTTCCCATTCTCAATCGAGCACGACATCAAGCCCGTATATACAGAAATTAAAGGTTGGAAAACCGATATGACAAGCATGACAAGCGAAGACCAATTCCCTCAGGAATTTAAGGATTACATCAAGTATCTTGAAGAAAAACTTGAAGTGCCCATTACAATCGTGTCGGTAGGTCCTGACCGTGCTCAAACTATCCTCCGAAAGTAATATTATTTACACCACCTTAACATAATTATTTATAAAACTACTAACACTATGGCAAAAGTTAAACCGTTTAGAGGACTTCGTCCACCTAAGCAATTTGTAGAGCAAGTGGCTTCAAAGCCTTATGATGTGCTTTCAAGTGAAGAAGCAAGAGCTGAAGCTGAAGGCAACGAGAAATCGCTGTATCACATCATTAAACCTGAAATTGATTTCGAGCCAGGCACTGGCGAGCATGAAGAGAAGGTTTACGACAAGGCTGTTGAGAATTTCCAGAAGTTCCAACGCGAAGGCTGGCTTGTGCAGGATGAGAAGGAGCAATACTATCTTTACGCTCAAACCATGGATGGTCGCATCCAATATGGTTTGGTGGTAGGAGCAAGTGTTGACGATTATCTCACTGGCAAAATCAAAAAGCACGAGTTGACCCGTAAGGAAAAGGAAGTGGACCGTATGCATCATATTGAAATCAATAATGCAAACATTGAACCTGTGTTCTTGTCATTCCCTACAAACGAGGTGCTTGAAAGAGTGATTGCTCAAACAGCAAAAACTCAGCCAGAATACGACTTCGTGTCGGAAGACGGTATCGGTCACACTTTGTGGTGCATTTCTGATGATGCGGTAATCAACGAAATCACCGAAGCTTTTGCGAAGATTCCATATCTGTATATCGCAGATGGTCACCACCGTACAGCTGCTGCAGCGCATGTGGGAGAGGAAAAGGCAAAGGCCGACCCTAACCACACAGGCAAAGAGGAATACAACTACCTGCTGGCTGTATGCTTTCCAGAATCACACTTGAAGGTGATGGACTACAACCGTGTGGTGAAAGACCTCAATGGGCTTACCGACGAAGAATTCCTGCAAAAAGTGGGAGAGAAGTTTGTTGTAGAAGACAAGGGCACAGAAATCTATCGTCCAGCAGCTCTCCACAATTTCTCACTTTACTTGGGCGGCAAGTGGTATTCACTCACAGCGAAAGAAGGCACTTACGATGATAACGACCCAATCGGTGTGCTCGACGTGAAGATTTCTTCCGACTACATTTTGCGCGACATTCTCAACATCGTGGACTTGCGTACCGACAAGCGTATCGACTTTGTGGGCGGTATCCGTGGCTTAGGTGAGTTGAAAGACAGAGTTGACTCTGGTGAAATGAAGATGGCTTTGGCACTTTATCCTGTGACCATGCGTCAGATTATCGACATCGCCGACTCTGGCAACATTATGCCTCCAAAGGCCACTTGGTTTGAACCAAAGTTGCGCTCAGGCTTAATTATTCACAAACTGGATTAATACAAACTTCATAATTAAGGCAGTGCTCTCAGGAGCACTGCTGTTATTTAAACACATATTTACAATCAAATGAAAACTAATCAATTAAGAGTGGTGACACTGGTTTTGGCACTGTTTGTGTGCTGTGTCACTCTTTCCGCTCAAAAATTCGCTATCTTTAGCGACGTCCATGTCACTCCAGGCAATGCTAATGAGGCAAAACTGAAAGCCGCAGTAGCGGAAGTCAACAAAAGCGATGTGGACTATGTGATCGTTTCTGGCGACTTGACCAACGAGGGTAGCGACGAACAACTCCGTAATGTGAAGTCGATTTTCGACGCTTTCACCAAACCATACTACATCATCCCTGGCAACCACGAAAACAATTGGAGCCAAAGCGCATGCAAGACATTCAACGACCTTTGGGGCGCCGACCGCTTTGTGTTCACCGTTGGCGACTTGGTGGTAGTGGGCATGAACTGTGGTCCATTCATGAAGATGGGCGACGGTCATATCAAGCAAGAGGACTTGATTTGGCTCGACAAGACACTCTCAGAGAAGGTGAAGCCTGGCATGAAGGTGCTGAGCGTGAACCACTATCCAATTCTCGACGACTTGGACAACTATCGCGACTATGTGGCTATTCTGAAAAAATATCCAGTGATTACTCACCAGTGCGGCCACTATCACAGATGGCGCCTGTATGAGACCGACGGCATCAACGGACTGATTGTTCGTGCCCTCGATATGGGTAATGGCGATTATGGCTACACCCTCCTTAACGTGGATTTGAAATCAAACTGGATTCACGTTTACAACAAGATTTTGGATCAAGCACCTGTTCCAATGTATGCATATAAGATGAACACCGAATACTACGACAGCCCAGCACCTGCTTCTTTACCAACTAAAGAAGATGCACGCTTTGCTGTAGAAAAGGTGTTTGCCGACAATGCTACTATCTTCACCCGCTTGGGATTGGACGAGAAAAACATTTATTTCGGCAATTCTTTGGGCTTCTGCAAGGCTCTTGACAAGCAGACACACAAAGTGAAATGGGAATATAAAACCGCTGCCATGCTTTACGCACGCCCTGCAGTTGACCGCAAATATGTGGTGTTGCCAACTGCCGACCGCCGCTTGGTATGGCTCGACAAGAAATCGGGCAAGGAAACATACGCTTTCAATGCCGACGGCCCCTATGTGGCTGATGGTGTGATAGAAAAAGGCATCCTTTACCAAGGTGGTTACAAGACATTCCAAGCTTGGGACATCGCCAAGCACAAATTGGTGTGGCGCTTCGACGATATCGACAACTATTGCCAAGCAGCCCCTGTGATTGATGGCGGCGATGTGATTTTTGGCGCATGGGACACCTATTTGCGTTCGATCAACAAAAAAAGCGGCAAGCTCCAATGGAAGTGGAACAACGGCAAGACTGTGAACCTCTTCAGCCCAGGCAACGTGGTGCCAGTGGTTACTGCCGACAAGGTGGTGGTTGTGGCTCCCGACCGTGTGGCAACAGCCGTTGACAGAAAAAGCGGCAAGCAGATTTGGCGTGAAAAGAATGAGAATAAAGTTCGTGAAAGTTTAGGCCGCAGCGAAGACGGAAAAGTGGCTTATGCCAAGACTATGGACGGCGAGTTGGTGGCGATGAGCACCGAAGGCAACAGCTATAAGCTCCTTTGGAAAACCGACCTCGGTATAGGTTATGAGCATGCTCCATGTATCGTGATTGAGCACGATGGATTTGTGTATGCCGGTAGTCGCCACGGACAGCTCTCAATAGTGGATGCCGCCACCCACCAGCTTGTGGTTTCTTACCCAATGGGCACAAGCGAAGTGAATGGTTTTGAGGTAGATGCCAATGGCGATGTGTATTGCTCGCTGATTGAAGGCACTATTTTCAAAATCACAAGGAAATAGGGCGTTTGCGAATGTTGTAAAAAATCATTATTTTTGCAAAGTGTAAGTATTTGCCATTGTGGCTTTCACATGGCAAATACTCCAATTATACTGAATTATGAAGAAGAAAGTAATGCTCGTTTTTGGAACTCGTCCCGAAGCCATCAAAATGGCTCCACTCGTGAAGGAGTTTCAGAAGCGTCACGAAGAAGTCGATACCATAGTGTGTGTTACTGGTCAGCACCGTGAGATGCTTGACCAGGTGCTGGAGATATTTGATATCACCCCCGACTACGACTTGAATATCATGAAGTCGGGTCAAGATTTATACGATATTACCTCTCGTGTGCTTTTGGGAATGCGTGATGTGCTCAAAGAGGCGCAGCCCGATGTGGTGCTTGTGCATGGCGACACCACCACCAGCATGGCAGCCGCTTTGGCAGCATTTTACCAGCAGATTCCCGTAGGACATGTGGAAGCAGGCTTGCGCACACACAACATCTATAGCCCTTGGCCTGAGGAAATGAACCGTCAGATTACGGGTCGCATTGCCACATTCAACCTTTCGCCCACACCGCTCAGCCGTCAGAATTTGCTTGACGAGGGAGTGGGGGAAGAAAAGATTATCGTGACAGGCAACACAGTGATTGACGCGCTTCACATGGTGGTGGACAGAATTAAAAACGACACCACACTCTCTGCCTCATTGTCGGCTCGCCTGAAAGAGCAGGGCTACGATGTGGGCCGTCTCGACGACGGCACACGCCGCCTTGTGCTAATTACCGGTCACCGTAGAGAAAACTTCGGAGAAGGCTTCAAGAACATCTGCAATGCAATTAAGACCTTGAGCGAAAGTTATCCGAATGTGGATTTCGTGTATCCGATGCACCTCAATCCCAATGTGCGCCGACCCATCAAAGAAGTGTTTGGCGACAGCATCGACGCTTCCAGCAACTTATTCTTCATCGAGCCGCTTGAATATCTCAACTTCGTGTATCTGATGGAGAAATCAAGCATTGTGCTTACCGACAGTGGCGGCATTCAGGAGGAGGCTCCAGGGCTTGGAAAACCGGTGCTCGTGATGCGCGACACCACTGAGCGCCCAGAGGCTCTTGATGCAGGCACGGTGAAGCTGGTCGGCACCGACTATGCGAAAATCGTGTCAAACATGCAGCTGCTGCTGGATTCGAAAGAACAGTATGAAAAGATGAGCAAGGCAATAAATCCTTACGGCGATGGATTGGCTTGTGGCAGAATCGTGGAACATATTATAAAATCAATCAAAAAGTAATCAAAATGAAAGGAAAAATTCTTGTTACTGGCGGCTTGGGATTTATCGGTTCCCACACCACCGTGGAATTGCAACAAGCAGGTTACGAAGTAGTGATTATCGACAACTTGTCGAATAGCAACATCGAAGTGCTTGACGGTATTGAGAAAATCACAGGCATTCGCCCAGTGTTTGTGGAGGGTGACTGCACGAATATCGACACACTGCACGAATTGTTTAAGGCAAACCCTGGCATCAACGGCATTATCAATTTTGCAGCAAGTAAGGCAGTGGGCGAGTCGATTCACAAACCAATTCTCTATTACCGTAACAACCTCAACATTCTCATCAACTTGCTCGACTTGATGCCTGTTTATGGTGTGAAGGGCTTTGTGTTCTCTTCTTCTTGCACCGTTTATGGCGAACCAGATAAGAATCCTATCACAGAAGACGCTCCAACCAAGAAGGCAACTTCACCTTACGGCGCAACCAAGCAGATGAGTGAAGACATTATTGCCGATGTGGTGAAGAGCGGTGCGCCAATCAAGGCTATTTTGCTGCGCTACTTCAATCCAATCGGTGCGCATCCATCGGCAGAAATAGGCGAATTGCCAAACGGTGTTCCACAAAACCTTGTTCCTTATCTCACCCAGACTGCTATTGGCGTGCGTAAGGAATTGAGCATCTTCGGCGACGATTACGACACCCCCGACGGCTCTTGCATTCGCGATTTTATCAACGTGGTTGACCTTGCGAAAGCTCACGTTGTGGCACTTGCAAGAATGCTTGAGGACAAGAGCGACGAAAAGCTCGAAGTGTTCAATATCGGAACAGGCGAGGGCCTGTCGGTGCTCCAACTTCTCCACGCATTTGAAAAGGCTACTGGCGTGAAAGTTCCACACAAGATTGTGGGCCGTCGCGAAGGCGATATCGTGAAGATTTGGGCCGACCCAAAGAAGGCTAACGAAGTGCTCGGCTGGAAGGCTCAAGAGTCGATTGAAGACACTATGCTCAGTGCCTGGAATTGGCAAAAGAAGCTCAGAGAGCGTGGCGTGATGTAAGAAATTGCAAAATAATACTTAAAATAGCGTCGTCCAAGTGAGTTTGGACGACGTTTTTTGTTGAATTGTCGGCAATAATTTGTATATTTGTAAGTTAAAAATATACAGGTTTTACAACAAGCGAATATTAATAAATTCAAATTATAGCATATATGAGATTCAACATTCAAAGTAAGCTTTTACTTTCTCACCTTTCAGCAGTGAGTAAGGTAGTGAATTCCAAAAACAAGCTGTCGATTCTCGACAATTTCTTGTTCAACCTTGAAGGCGACAAATTGGTGATTACTGGTAGCGATCAGGAAACTACGCTTACCACCAATGTGCAGGTGCAAAACCCTGAAGGTTCAGGAAAGTTTGCTGCAAATGTGAAGAAACTTCTCGACCTTCTCAAGCAACTTCCTGACTTGGCACTCACATTTGATGTGAACGATGAGAATCTTGAAATCAACATCACTTATCTTCACGGTAAATTTAACTTCATTGGCGTGAACGGCAATGAATTCCCTGTGAAGGCTGCGAGCGAAGAAGAACCAAAGCACTTGACTCTGCCTTGCAAAACTGTGGTTGAGGGTATTCAACAAACAATCTTCGCTGTAGGCGTTGAGGAAATGCGTCCGGTGATGATGGGTATTTTCTGGGACATCAAGCCCGATGAAATCGTGTTTGTGGCATCTGACACCCACAAGTTGGTGCGCTATCGCAAACTCAATATCCAAACAGGTCACGAACTCTCGTTCATTCTCCCAACCAAGCCTGCTGCAATTTTGAGCAGTATTCTTGAAAAGAAAGATGGTGATGTGAATATTACTGTAGATAGCAAGAGCGCCACTTTCGAGACAGCAGACTATACACTCACTTGCCGTTTCGTGAATGGCCGTTATCCTAACTACAACTCTGTGATTCCAACCACAAACCAATACAACGTGTCGATTGACCGTGTGCAATTGCTCAACGCGCTCCGCCGTGTGTCGGTGTTCACCAGTTCAAGCGGTCTTGTGAAGTTGGAGATGCGCCCTGATGAAGTGCTGATGTCAACCCAAGATATTGATTACTCAACTTCTGCGGAAGAACGCATCGTTTGCGACTACAACGGTGTGGAAATGGCTATCGGCTTCAACGATGAGAATATCATCGACGTGCTCAACAACATCGACGCTGAAAATATCTCAGTTCAGCTCATCGACCCAACAAGAGCAGGCTTGTTCTTGCCTGTTGAGCAGAAAGAAAATGAGGAACTGCTTGTTCTTCTTATGCCAATGATGCTTTAATAGCACAGACTTCACTCCAAAAAATATAGAAATATCAAATGGAATTAAATTTGAAAAAGCCGTTAGTGTTTTTCGACCTTGAAACCACAGGGTTGAATATCACTTCCGACAAAATAGTGGAAATTTCGTATATCAAAGTGTTTCCCAACGGCACTGAAGAATCAAAGACCCTTCGTGTGAATCCGGGAATGCACATCCCTGAACAGGCTACAGCCGTTCACCACATCACCGACGACGATGTGAAGGATTGCCCCACATTCAAGCAAGTGGCACGCTCATTGGCATCGGTGTTTGAGGGTAGCGATGTGGCAGGCTTCAACAGCAACCGCTTCGACATTCCCATGCTTCAGGAGGAATTTCTGAACGCTGGCGTGGATTTCGATTTCTCGAAGCGCAAGTTTGTTGATGTTCAGACCATTTTCCACAAAATGGAGCAACGCAATCTTGTGGCAGCCTACAAGTTTTATTGCGGAAAAGATTTGGAAGGCGCACATTCTGCCGATGCCGACACAAGAGCCACCTACGAGGTGCTCAAAGCGCAATTAGACAAGTATCCATCGCTACAAAACGAGGTTGAATATCTTTCTGCCTTCTCTACCCAAAACAAGAATGTGGACCTTGCAGGCCGATTCGTGTTTGATGACAAGGGCGTGGAAGTGTTCAACTTTGGCAAATACAAAGGAATGTCGGTTGCGGAAGTGTTGGCTAAAGACACCGGCTACTATGGTTGGATGATGAAGGGCGACTTTCCACAAGACACAAAGAATGTGTTGACCAAAATTTACTTTAAAGTTCATTCAAGCAAATAACTTTGAAAATTGAAATTCCACTTATGAACATTCGTCGTATTTTTTCATTGTTGGTAGCCGTGGTGTGTGTGGGAGTTTGCGCTTTCGCACAGGAGTTGAATTGCGAGGTTGAAATCAACAGCAGTAAGATTCAGAACGCAAATAAAGAAGTGTTCACCACACTCCAGCAGGCCATTTCCGAGTATATGAACACCACCAAGTGGACTGATGCTCAGTTTGGCAATAATGAAAAAATTCAGTGCAAATTGTTTTTGACGGTGAATACCTACGACGATGGCAGTGGAAAGATGACAGGCGACTTGCAAATCCAGTCGCAACGCCCGGTGTATAACAGTTCTTACACCACCACAATTATCAATTTCAAAGACACGAAAGTGGAGTTCACTTACGAGCAAAATGAGCCTTTGGTGTATTCGGAGCAGGATATGCAAAGCAATTTGACCGCGATTCTCAATTTTTACGCATTTATGATTATTGGTATGGATTTTGACACTTTCTCGATGAGAGGTGGCGATCCATATTACGAGAAAGCGGCAAATGTGGTGAGAATGGCTCAAAGTAGTGGCGAAAGTGGCTGGAAAGCGTTTGAGGACACCAAAAACAGAAGTGCTGTGCTCAGTGCCTACACCGACAAGGCTACTTCGGGCATTCGTGAAGTGCTCTACAATTACCACCGGCTTGGGCTCGACCAGATGGTGGTGAGTGCCGACAAAGGTAGGCAAGTGATTACGCAATCGTTGGAGATTTTGAAGAAAATCTACGATGTGGCACCCATGTCGGTGTGCCTGTCGATGTTTAAAGACGCAAAACTCGATGAACTGGTGAATGTGTACTCCAAAGCTAATCTTACGGAGAAGGCTTCGGTGTATGAAACGCTCTATCCATTGTGGCCAACAGAGCAAGCTCGACTGGACAAAATCAAGAAAGAACAACAAAACGACTAATAGCGCACGCATTAATGCTTACTCGACTGCATATATCCAACTACGCACTGATCGACGAACTTGAAATCAAGTTTGATAACGGGCTTACCATTATCACTGGTGAAACTGGTGCCGGTAAGTCGATTATCTTGGGTGCCTTATCCCTGATTTTGGGCGAGCGTGCCGATGCGCGTTCGGTGCGAAACCCAGAGAAGAAAGTGGTGGTAGAGGCATCATTCGACATCTCTGCCTATGCGCTGGAAGGCTTTTTCGCAGAAAATGAAATTGACTTTTGGGAAGAAGAGTGCATCGTGCGTCGTGAAATTAGCGCAACTGGGCGTTCGCGTGCCTTTGTCAACGACACGCCTGTGACTATTTCTGTGCTGAAAGACCTCACATCGCGCCTGGTGGATATTCATTCGCAGCATAGCAATATGCTTCTTTCAAAACCTGCGTTTCAATTGTCGGTTTTAGACAGTATTGCTGATAATAAAGAAGTGGTTTCAAAATATAATGTTGAATATGTATGCTATAAAAAACTACAGGAGCAACTTCTTGAAAAGCAAAACGAATACGAGAAAAGCAGGGCAGAGGAAGATTATATCCGCTTTCAACTCAACCAGTTCGCTGATTTGAAACTCACAGAAAATGAAGATGTTGAACTTGAGAATCTTCAGAAGAAGTTAAGCAATGTGTCGGAAATTAAGCAAAATTTGTGGCAGATTAGCTCTACTTTGAATGGTGAGGAAAATTCAATTCTTGAGCAACTGAAAGTGGTGGCGCAGCGCATTCAAAGCACGGAGCGCAACCTTTCAGAAATTGAGGGAATGGGCGAGCGTGTGCAGTCGGCATTAGTGGAGTTGAAAGACATCGCCCAGTCGGTGTCGTATGTTGATGACCAGCTGGTTGACGACCCACGCCAACTCGAAGAGGTGGAAATGCGCCTAAACTCCATTTATGAACTGGAGAGGAAGCACAATGCCGCATCGGTAAATGAACTATTGGCTATTCAGCTCAAGTTTGAAAATCAACTATCGCTGATTGACAATAGCGAAAACCAGATTGCGGAAATTGAGGCGAAATTGAAGACTCAAAAAGCGAAGGTGAAAGAACTGGCTTCTGCATTGTCGGAAACCAGAAAAAAAGCGGCACAGCTTTTTGTGGAAGATTTGCGACCCTTGGCTCAGACCTTGGGTATGCGCAACTTGGCTTTCGACATCAAGTTCACTGCCACCGACTATACAGCAAACGGAGCTGATGCGGTGGAATTTCTGTTCGCCTTCAATAAAAATCAAACGCTGCTCCCTGTCAAAGACACGGCATCGGGTGGCGAAATTTCACGACTGATGCTGTGCATCAAGTCGATTATTGCCCGCTCAATGAGTTTGCCCACCATCATCTTTGATGAAGTGGACACTGGCGTGTCGGGTGATGTGGCTAACAAAATAGGGGAGATGATGGGAGAAATATGCAAGCGCATTCAGGTGCTTGCCATTACCCATCTTCCACAAGTGGCTGCCCATGCCCACCATCACCTGATGGTGTATAAGGCTGATGATGAAAACTCTACACTCACTCATGTGAAGGTGCTGAACGAGGAAGAACATGTGCTTGAAATCGCAAGAATGTTGAGTGGTAAAGATGTGAACCAGGCTGCAATCGATAATGCAAAATCTTTAATTGGAATAAATAAATGATAGACAAATCCCAAGTTGTATTCGGCATTCGTGCTGTAATAGAAGCGATTGAATCGGGAAAGCAGGTCGACAAGGTGCTGATGAAAAAGGACCTTGGCGGTGAACTTGCACGCGAGTTGTTGAGCGTGACTCGTGAATACAATGTGCCGGTTCAGCGTGTGCCGGTAGAACGCATAAATAAGGTGACTCGCAAAAATCACCAAGGCGTAATAGCGTTTATGGCTGCCGTGGATTATTACCATGTAGATGATATAGTGCCAGCACTGTACGACGAAGGCATTAATCCGCTTGTGGTGGTGCTCGACGGTGTGACCGATGTGCGCAATTTCGGCGCGATAGCCCGCACATGCGAGTGTGCTGGCGTGAACTGCATCGTGATTCCAGAGCGCAACAGCGTGAGTGTGAATGCTGATGCCGTAAAGACATCGGCTGGTGCACTGAATTATTTGCCAGTGTGCCGTGAGCGCAACCTGGTGAAAGCTGTGCAATATCTGCGCGACAGCGGTTTCAAAGTGATGGGTGCATCTGAGAAAACCGACTTGAACTATACAAAAGCCGATTTCACCGGACCTGTAGCCATTGTGCTTGGTGCCGAAGATACCGGCATTTCCACCGATGTGCTGAAACTTTGCGACACACTCGTGGCTATTCCCGAATTTGGGCAAATCAATTCGCTCAACGTGTCGGTAGCTGGTGGTATTATGATTTATGAGGTGGTTCGTCAGCGACTTAACGACGGTCAAAACGTAAATTCATAAAGTTTTATTTGACTGAAAACCGATTTTAGGGTAACTTTGCAAAAAAATTATATTTAGATGATAAATCGTGTCCTTATAAGAGCAAAAGTCGTACAAATGCTGTACGCCTACATGGTTTCAAAAGACTCCATGACTTTAACAACGGCTAAGAAAGAATTGACAAAGAGTCTCGACAAGTCGTATGAACTCTACAATGCGTTGTTGAAGTTGATGATCGAACTCACCGATGTTCAAGATTTGCGTCTTGACGAAGCCAAGCACAAGTTCCTCCCAACCGAGGAAGACTTGAACCCAAATATGCGTTTTGTGGAAAACGAGTTCGTGAAAAGACTTCGTGCCGACCAAACACTTGCCGACTTTGTGGACGACAAGAAAATCAACTGGCGCGACGACGAACTCTTTGTTCGCTTGCTTCTTGATAAGATTCTCCGTTCGGAAGAATATCAGGAATATATGGAAATGCCTAAGACTTCTCTCGTGCGTGACGGCGAGGTGTGGTACCAATTAATGAAAAAAGTGGTGCTCCCCGACGAAAATTTGCTTGAGCATCTTCAGTCAATGAGCGTTTATTACACTGATGATGACTTGCAAATCATGGGTCAGTTTGTGATGAAGACCATTCGCCGCTTCGAAGACGAAGAGGCACAGCCAATCCTTCCTCAATACAAGAATGATGACGACAGCAAATTTGGCGAACAGCTTTTCTCAAAGGCTGTGGCTGAAATGGAGGAAAACAATTCGTACATCGACCAGTTTGTGAAAACAGAAAAGTGGGATGTGGAACGAATTGCACTGATGGACCGTGTGGTGATGTGCACTGCGCTGACCGAAATCCGCAACTATCCAAGCATTCCTGTGAATGTGTCGCTCAACGAATACATCGAACTTGCCAAGGACTACAGCACTCCACGAAGCGGCCAGTTTGTGAATGGTATTTTGAACGCCGTGGTGAATAAACTGCGTGCCGACAAGGTGATTATTAAATAGACATTATTAATTAAATAAAATTATAAAGTATGGTATTGAATTATATTTTACTTGATGCTGCTGCCGCACCTGCTTCTTCGGGTGGTATGGGTGGCATTTTTATGATTGTGGCTCTTATCGCTATTTTCTATTTCTTTATGATTCGCCCACAAAGCAAGAAGCAAAAAGAAATGAAGAAATTCCGTGAAGGTTTGAAGTCGGGCGACAAAGTGATTACCGCTGGCGGTATCCACGGCCGTATTCGTGAAATCAAGCAAAATGGTACAGTGCTTTTGGAAATCACTGATGGCGTGAAGATTGTGATTGACGCAACTATGATCTACCCATCAATGCAAGACGCTATCCAAACAGGCTCTGAAGTAAAGAAAGATTAATTGTAACTCTGATAATGGTCGGTTTTAGCGTGGCTATATGCCCTCGTAAAACCGACCAATCACATTTTTTTCTTGAGCAGTGGAGATAATCAAAAAAATACAGAAAAGTTTCCCAGCAAATAAAGCCGCCTATAAAGTGGTTTTATTGTATGGGTACTTTTTTTTGTTTTCTTTCTTCGCTTGGGGATTCACGAAGTCGTACACTGGCGATGTGACGCTGAATCTGGTGATTACTGGTGTGCCCGACGAGGTGGTTGTTATTGATTCAATTCCAAGTCAGGTGACCGTGCCCATGGAGGGAAAAGTGTTCTTTCATGTGTATTATAAGTTTTTCCGACCAGATGTCAACATCAACTTCCTCTCCAAGTTTCAGAAAGCAAATTCGGAATTGGTGATTTCGCTCGACGATATTTATGCTTCACTGAACTTGAACTCACTGTATCGCCCCACCAACATGTCGAAAATTCAGCCAGGATTTCCCTTGGTGCTGACGGTGGTTGCTCACGAGGGCAAAAAAGTGCCAGTCACTTTTGGCAACAGTATCAATCTTAAATTCAATCCAGTGACCATGTCGCTCGTCAACTGGCCTGTGTGCACGCCCGATTCGGTGGTGGTGTATGCCAAGAGCGAACTGTTGGAAACGGTGGATTCGGTGTCGCTCGACCCATTCACTGTGAACGATTTTTCCGACACATTGATGACGGTGAATTTGAGACCAATCCCTGGGGCGAGATTCCAAACCACAAAGGTGCAACTGCGCCTTGATTTGGAGAAAAACTATCTCAAGCGTGCCACAATCGATGTGGAACCAAAGGAAGTGAAAGGCATAAAAATCCAATATCACCCATCTACTGTTGACATTCTGTATTATGTGCCAGAACGCTTCTATAATGCGAAAGCACCAACTATTGTGGTGTTTGCCGACGATATTGACTTGACTAAAAAGTCGGGCAAAGTGGCTGTCCGTAAGGCAGAGGAGTTCCCTCACAGAAAGATTTACAAGATATTGAGAGACTCTGTGACTTGGACGGTGAAATGATATTCCAAACTTATGATTGTTGCTATAACAGGAGGAATAGGAAGTGGTAAGTCGGTAGTGTCGCAGGTGTTGCGCCTGTTGGACTATCCTGTGTATGACTGCGATGCCAATGCGAAGCGACTGATGAACGAGTCGGTGGCATTGCGCGAAAGTCTTGTGAAGCGGTTTGGGACCGACCTGTATCGCCAAGGCGCATTTAATGCTCAATATCTTTCCTCAATCGTGTTTGCTGACCAATCGGCGTTGGCAGATCTCAATGCTATTGTTCACCCTGCCGTGAAAGCCGACATACAGGATTGGTGGCGTGAAAAGGGCGGACTGGTGTTTGTGGAAACTGCCATTCCCTATTCGAGTGGCGTGCATCAGATTGTGGATACAATATGGAAAGTGACCGCACCCACAGAGGTGAGGGTAGAGCGAGTGATGGCTCGTAACGGAATGACGAGGGTGCAAGTGGAGCAGCGCATTGCCTCGCAAGCGTCGGAGGAAGTGCTGAGCGATAAAGACGTGGCGATAATCAACGATGGCACCACGGCTGTGATACCACAAATTGTGGAAAACCTCAAATTGTTAAAGTAACTTTACACGGGCTTTATATCTTCATGAAATATACTGATATTTGATTATTTTCATTAACTTTGTAGTATAATCATTTTTTAAAAGACAGATAAAATAAACGTAATATTTATGTTGAAAACTATTTTAAGCATTTCTGGCAAACCAGGTTTGTACAAACTCATTTCATACGGAAAGAATATCGTAATTGTTGAAAGTTTGATTGACAAAAAAAGAACACCAGCTCACTCTCGTGACAAAATCATCTCGTTGGGTGATGTTGCTATCTACACTACTGGTGACGATAAGCCTCTTGCAGAAGTGCTCGAAGCAGCATACGCAAAATATCCAGAAGGCGTGAACGCCGCAGACTATAAGACAGACGAGAAACTTGCTGAATTCATGTCGTCAGTGCTCCCAGAATATGATGAGGAACGTGTTTACAAAACCGACATCAAGAAGCTGATCACTTGGTTCAACATTCTCGTAAAGGCAGGTTACACATCTTTCGTGGAAAAGGAAGAGGCTGAAGCTCCTGCTGAAGAAGAAAAGTAATCATTTTACATAAACGAATGCTAAAGAAAGGTGTAAGGCTTCCTAAAGTCGGTGCTTTCTTTAGCATTTTTTGTTTTTTTTGACATGCACAGAATCAATATGAAAAATAGCGTAAAGTTTTTGCCAATGCTGCTGGTGATGGTGGCGTTGATGCTTGGGTCGTGTCATACCAAAAAGACTACTACAACCTGTAAGCCTGGCACAAGCCGCCCAGTGAAAATTCCCGATGAGTGGCGCACACTTGACATCAGTTTGAGCGCGAGCGACAACAAAAAACTTTATCGTGAAATTAAAGGTTGGTTAGGTACGCCTTACCAATACGCGGGCAACACCAAGCGAGGTGTGGACTGCTCAGGATTCGTGCTTCAAATCTATAAAGCCGTGTATAAAAAACCAATAGAACGAAATTCGGCTAAGATTTTTGAGAAAAACTGTAAGTTGATTGATGTTGACGACCTCCGAGAAGGCGACCTCGTGTTTTACTGCACATCAAGAAATACCAAAAAAATCAACCATGTGGGCATTTATTTGAAAGATAATAAATTTGCACACGCGTCATCGTCAAGTGGCGTGAAAATCAGCGATATTACCGAAGATTATTTCATCAACCACTTTTATGCCGCTGGGCGAGTGGTGAGGTAGTGTGATTACTCCATTACTACAGATTTCTCTCTTAAATTCAGGCACTTGATGCCCAATCTGCGGCATTGGTCGATGATGTTTGGTGTGTTTGGCTCATACACATTGCCCGAAATTACCATGTGTTTGATGTTGTAGAGGCGTGCCAAATCTTCTACCGTGCCATTGAATCGCTTTGTGATTACGCAGTAATTGATATTCACTTTCTTTTCTCCTGTGATTTTCTTCCAACGATTGTTGCCTGCCAAAAGAATGGTGCGGCTGAATATGCGTGCGTATGGCGAGCGGAGTGCCACATTTTGGATTTTCGAAGAATCGTTGGCTTCCGTAAAGCTGTCAATGCCGTGGGCTGCAAAGAAACCAGTATGTTGCCGTCTGAAATCTTCGGGCTTAAATTTACTGCCGTCGTCGGGTGTCCAGTAATACGCATTGCCGTCTTGATAGAAAACGATTGGTGTGCAATCGTAGGCATTAAATGCAACACACCCTGAAGTGGGGAAACTGTTGAGCGTGAGCGTGTGCAGAACCACCGCAAATGCGCAGTTTGCGATGCACAGATTCATATAAAGCCACTTTCTGCGTTTGATAAACAGCGTCAGGAATGTGATGCAGATGAAATAGAATAACACATCGTATTCGCTGAAATACACCTCTTTAGAGACCGAGAATGGCAGTTGCGATATGTACCGTGCTACGGAATTGGCATAGGTGACCAGCATATCGGCAATGTGGTTTAGCGCATCAATGTTCATATCGCCGCACGCCAGCAGAATAATTAGCACCGCAATACCTATAAAAATCGGGAATATTGGCAGAATTAGCGCATTTGAAATAAATCCTGCCCACGATATGGTGTGGAAATAATACGCCGTGAGCGCAATGGTTGCGCCCATCGCTATAACTGACGTGACGATTAACGTGATAAGGTAGCGAAGCCATTTCCTTTTCGTTTTGATTTGTTTGTTGGAAGGAGAGAGAATGAGAATGAGCAGCACAGTGATGAAACTAAGTTCAAATCCCGCATTGAAGAGCGATTCGGGTGAGAAAGCAAGAATCAGTAGCGCTGATGCCATTAATGAATTGACAGCCGTAGCCTTTCTCCCGAAAATGAATGTGGCAAATGTGAAAGCAATCATCACGGTGGCACGCACTACCGAAGGAGGAAACCCTGTGAGCACATCGTAGAAAATGACAATTACTACAGATAGGACGAAACGGAGTTTCTTTAGTTGGTAAAAGTCTAATGGCCATAGCAGTAGCCATATAAATATCATAATGATGCCGATGTGAAGTCCGCTCAACGCCAGCACATGCGATATGCCAGCGTAGGAGTATTCGCTACGTGTTTGTTGGTCGATATATTTCCTATCACCCAACAGCAGCGCAATGATGTAGTGCTTGGTTTCCAGCGACAGGGTGGTGCGGTGGATTGAGGCGATGATTCTTTTTCGGGCTTTGGTCATCAAGTTTCCAAAGGTGACGGTATGGCCATATTTTGTGACTGCTTTAGCGTCGATATGCTGCTGATAAATGATGCCCTTTCTCTTTTGGATTAAAGCGAAGTCGGTGTCTTCGGGCATGTTTGGATTGCTGATTCTCTGGAGATTTACCACGAAAGCTACGTTGTCGCCTTCCGCCAGGCTATAATTGCAGCCTTTGGTGGTGAGCAGAATGGTGCTGCCTTGTGCGTGCGAACTAAGCATATCCACAGTCATATACATGGACCTTTCCTTAAAGTCAATGCTTTCGATTCTGCCGTAGCCCAATTTGCCGTTGGTTTGCGAGAGGTTGAGCACCGAGGGCTGATGAATGGAGTAGGTGGTCCACCCCAGTGCTAATGAGATAATAATGATAGGAATAATCGAGAATGGGCGAACCTTGCTTCTGCTTTCTGGAGTGCGAGAAAGTACGCTCATCATAATGGCGATAGCGCACCCAATGATGGCAAGCGATACGGTAGCAAGAATGGGGACTGGTGGAAAATAATTGCCCAAAACAATTCCCCCACCAAAAGGAACAACGATGCGGGTTATAGGGATTTTCGATAGGGGAGAACTGCCCATTTATACATTTATAAATGTGTAGGTACTATTTCGTCCAAATATCGTAGGCTGCGAAGGCTTGAAGGAGAAGCATTTCCAACCCGTTTTTCACTTCTGCGCCAGCTGCCTTCGATTTTTGCATAAATAATGTGATGTCGGGGTTGTATATCAAATCGTAGCACAAATGGCTTTTGCCCAAAAAGCGATAAGGGAAGTCGGGGCAAGTGTCGGTGTGGGGGAACATGCCAAGAGGGGTGGCGTTCACGATGATTTTGTGCTCGTTCACCATAGCTTTGGTGAGTTCGTCGTAGGTGTGGGTGGCTGCTGATTTCTGGCGAGAAACGAGCATCACCTCAATGCCTAATTTGCGCAGCGCATAGGTCACCGCTTTCGATGCGCCCCCAGTGCCCAGCACCATCGCTTTTTTGCGGTTTTCATTCACGAAAGGCTCAACCGACTTCATAAAGCCGATAGTGTCGGAATTGTAACCACGAAGTTCCACATCGTTATCCTTTGGTCCACGCGTGATTTTAATCACATTCACAGCACCAATGGATTTCGCAGCATCGTCGATTGACGTGAGGTAGGGGAGCACCTGCTCCTTGTAGGGATATGTCACGTTAAGTCCACAGAGATTCGGATATTCGGCAATCACCTCCATAAGGTCGCCAATATCCTCAATTTCAAAATTCATGTATTCGGCATTGATATTCTCCGACTCGAATTTCTCGTTGAAATACTCCATTGAGAACGAGTGTCCCAACGGATAGCCAATTAAGCCGTACAATTTTTTTTCATTTTGAAATGAGTCCATCGCTGTTTTGCTTTAAGTGGTTATTATTTTTACAAATTTACAACAAAAAAATTAATACACATTTCTTTTTAGAATGATTTATTTCAGCAAAAAACCACTTTTGTCTTGTTATGGAATAGTGGTATTACCCTTTTTATTGCTATCTTTGCACGATATTGTAATAAACAGCACATATTATTTAATTAGATATGAACCCAACATCTAAAAAAAATGTTTTGATTGGTCTCACTGTGGTTGTGAGCATTTGCATCCTTTATTGGGGCATCGAATACTTAAAAGGCATCAATTTGCTGAAGCCTGCAAACTTCTATTATGCTAAATTTGAAAAAGTGAACGGACTTACGGTGGCTTCTCCTGTGACGGTGAATGGTTTCAAGGTGGGTCAGGTGCGCGAAATCACTTACGACTACGATACCAACCAGATTTCGGTGGAGTTGAGTTTTGAGAAAGGCTTGAAAATTCCAGATGGATCTACCATCACATTCTCCAACGAACTGCTTGGCGCAGCAGCATTGCAACTGAATTTGGGCGCAAGCAAAACCTACATGGAGGTGGGCAGCGTGATTCCTACACAAATGCAAGGAGGATTGATGGACAAGGTGGGCAACGATATGATGCCGGCGCTGGTGTCGATTCTCCCGAAGGTGGACTCGATAGTGGGAAGTGTGAATCAGATTCTCGCAAATCCAGCCATTGCCGCTTCGGTGACTCGTTGCGACGCCATCACTCGCGAACTCGCTGCCAGTTCAGCACAACTCACAGAACTGATGACAAGCCTCAATAAGGCGATTCCTGGAATGGTTCACAATGCCAACGGAGTGCTCGCTAATGCAAATGCGCTTACTGGCGACTTGCGAACCACCACAGGCAACTTGAACACGATTACCGGCAATTTGAAAGAACTGCCATTAGATACCACACTTAATCGCATCAATGCCACTTTGGCAAATGTTCAACGCTTGACAGCCAAACTCAACAATGAAAACTCTTCTTTGGGTATGCTCCTTAATGATAAGAAACTTTATCAAAATGCCACAAGCACAGTGGCAAGCCTTGATTCCCTCTTGCAAGATGTGAAGAAGCACCCTAAGAAATATGTGACGATAAAAGTATTTTAAATTCCAAAAATAACGAGTGCGGCGTTGTTTGGAATTATTCCGAATAACGCCGCACTCGCTTTTTTATGCTTTTCTATCAATGTTGCGTTCAAAACGGCTTTTTGCCAATCGCCATTTTTTCTAAAGAAAATTAAACAGATGTTCTAAAGTGTTGATAGATAGTGTATTCGGTTTTTATGGATTTTAAAACTGTCGATTTTGCCCACTTTTGGCTTAAGTGTCTGTTTATCACCTGTAATAGAATTGTTTTCAAAAAAACAAATTTTAAAACGAGTTTTTTTTCAGAAAAAACACTATAATTTTGTATTGTTGTAAAAATGCCCCATTCTGAAATTAATGATTAAAAACAGTCCACATATTGAACAATGGAACAAGTGTCTTCAGTACTTGAAAGACAACCTTTCGACCGAGCAATATAATGCTTGGTTTGCTCCTATTAGTGTGGTTGATTTCAAAGATGGAGCGTTGACTTTGCGAGTTCCTTCACAGTTCTTCATCGAGCAGATTGAAGAGCGCTACTGCACTTTGATGTCGTCAACTTTGCGTAAGGTGTACGGCAGCGAATTTAAGAAGTTATATTATAGTGTGGAAGTTGCCGCAAAGGAAACCGTGACAATGGCCGACGACAACGCCAGTGTTATGCTCAAAAAGCGCATGTCGCCCAACTTCCACTATCAGGAGGCGCAAAACGATATTGACCCACAACTCAACCCTCGTTACACCTTTGAGAACTATTGCGGAAGCATGAGCAACAAGCTCGCAGTGAGCATTGGTATGGCGATTGCCACAAACCCTGAATGCAAGACGTTCAACCCGATGTTTGTGTTTGGCCCTACTGGTGTGGGAAAAACACACCTCATTCAGGCTATTGGTATCAAAATGAAAGAGAATAATCCACGCTTGCGTGTGCTTTATGTCACTTCGCGTATTTTTGAGAACCAATACTCTATTGCGGTTAGAAGCAACAAGGTGCCCGACTTCATCAATTTCTACCAAAGCATTGATGTGCTGATTATCGACGATATTCAGGAATTGGCAGGTAAGCAGGCTACCCAAAACACATTCTACCATATTTTCAATTCACTTCACGGCCGTGATAAGCAGCTGATTATGTCGAGTGACTGCCGTCCAAGCGAACTCGATGGCATGATTCCGCGCTTGATTTCACGTTTTAAGTGGGGTATGACGGTGGAATTGTCGAAACCAGACTACGAGTTGCGCAAAGATGTACTCGAATTGAAGGCTTCGCAAGACGGTTTGGCATTCTCCGACGATGTGCTTGAGTTTATTGCTAACAATGTGACCGACAGCATTCGTGAACTGGAAGGCGTGGTGGTGTCGCTGCTGGCACATGCCATGATGCTCAATCAGGAAATATCTGTTGATTTGGCAAAGGCTGTGGTTGCCAACTCGGTGAAGTTGAATAAGCGTCAGGTGACCTTTGAACTGATAGCCGAGAAAGTGGCGAATCACTGCAATATTGATTCTGCGCTTCTTTACGGTCAGTCGCGTAAGCGCGAAATCTCCGACGCACGCCAACTCTTGATGTATTTTGCGAAGAAGGAAACGCAACTGTCGTCAACCAACATCGGCTTGCGATTGAACCGCAACCATGCCACCGTGCTTCATGCATGCAAGCAGATTGAGCAACGCATCACAGTGGAAAAATCATTCCAAGAGGAAGTACAGAAGATTCTCGAAGAAATACACCAGTAAAAATAGATGTTTACATAAATGAAAAGAGCGGTAATTAGTTGCCGCTCTTTTTTGTTATCGGTATGTGCGTAGGGGCATTCTGAAATACCCTGGCATATACTCCATTTCGAAATGGTCGGGAGTGCCGTAAAGCAGAATCACATCATACTGCACGTTCACGTCCATTCTGCGGCACATTCGGCAATAAGCCCTCGAAGCGTTGATGAGATTGTTTTGCTTCTGTCGGTTGATGGCGCGCCGAGGGTCGTAGCCGTTTTTCTGGGATCGGGTTTTCACCTCCACGAAATGAAAAGTGCCGTTTCGCTCAGCAATAATGTCGACTTCAAGGTGGTTCATCGTCCAGTTTCTCTCCCTCACGATGAAGCCTTCTCTTATCAGAAATTCGTAGGCAAATTGTTCGCCAGCTGCGCCAAGTGTATTGTGTTGTGCCATTGTATCTTGTTTTGTGGTAAAATTACTAAAAATTAATTGATTTGGGGCTTTGAAAGGGTGTGATTTTTTTCGTAATTTTGTAGTTAAAATAAAATTGTAAATGAAGAATATTAGAAATTTTAGCATTATAGCGCATATCGACCATGGTAAAAGCACCTTGGCAGACCGACTGTTGGAATACACTAAGACCGTCGGCGGCAAGGAAATGCAAAATCAGGTGCTCGATAACATGGATTTGGAGCGAGAGCGTGGCATCACCATCAAGAGCCACGCCATTCAGATGGATTACGTTCAAGATGGCGAAAATTATACGCTCAATCTTATCGACACTCCAGGACACGTCGATTTCTCTTACGAAGTGTCGCGCTCCATTGCTGCGTGCGAGGGCTGTCTGCTGATTGTGGATGCCACTCAAGGCGTGCAGGCTCAAACCATTTCCAACCTTTACTTGGCCCTGGACAATGATTTGGAAATTATTCCAGTTATCAACAAGATAGATATGGAAAGCGCACACCCCGACGAGGTGGAAGATGAGATTGTGGAATTGCTGGGCTGCGCCCCCGAAGACATTATCAGGGCAAGTGCCAAAACAGGCGAGGGAATCCCTGAGATTCTGCAAGCCATCGTGGAGCGCATACCTGCTCCTAAGGGCGACCCTGGGGCTCCGCTTCAAGCGCTTATCTTCGACTCGGTGTTCAATCCATTCCGTGGCATTATCGTGTATTTCAAGGTGATTAACGGCACAATCCATAAAGGCGACCTTGTGAAATTCGTGAACACCGGCTGTGAATACGACGTTGACGAACTGGGTATCCTCAAGTTGAACCTTGAGCCAAAGAATCAGGTGAGCGCTGGCAATGTGGGCTATATCATCAGTGGTATTAAAAACTCTACAGAGGTGAGAGTGGGTGATACCATCACACACACTGCATGCCCATGTGAGAAGGCGATTGCCGGTTTCCAAGAGGTGAAGCCAATGGTGTTTGCCGGCGTTTATCCAATCGACCCCGAAGATTTCGAGAATCTCCGTGCGTCGCTTGAGAAACTCCAACTGAATGATGCCGCTCTCACATTCTCGCCAGAATCGTCGGTGGCTTTGGGCTTCGGTTTCCGTTGTGGATTCTTGGGCTTGCTCCACATGGAGATTGTGCAAGAGCGCTTGAGCCGCGAGTTCAACATGGAGGTGATCACCACAGTGCCAAACGTGTCCTATAAAGTATATGACAAGAAAGGCGAGGAGACCGAGGTGCACAACCCTGCTGGTTTGCCCGATCCTACACTGATTGAAAAGATTGAAGAGCCATATATCCACGCGTCAATCATCACGCTTTCGGAATATATGGGACCGATCATCACACTCTGTTTAGGTAAACGTGGTGTGCTCACCAAGCAGGAATACATTTCAGGTAATCGCTTGGAACTGTCGTTTGACATTCCTCTCGGTGAAATTGTGATCGACTTCTATGATAAGTTGAAGAGTATCTCGAAGGGCTATGCGTCGTTTGACTACTATATCAGTTCATATCGAGAGTCGAAGTTGATTAAACTCGATATTCTTTTGAATGGCCAGCCTGTGGATGCTTTGAGTTCGCTCACCCACGTTGACAATGCCGTGTCGCTCGGTCGCAGAATGTGCGAGAAACTGAAGGAACTGATTCCTCGCCAGCAATACGATATTGCGATTCAGGCGGCAATCGGTGCTAAAATTGTGGCTCGTGAAACTGTGAAACAGGTTCGTAAAGATGTGACAGCCAAGTGTTACGGTGGCGACGTGAGCCGTAAGCGCAAACTGCTCGAAAAGCAGAAAGCCGGTAAGAAGCGCATGAAGCAAATTGGCTCTGTGCAAGTGCCACAAAAGGCATTCTTGGCAGTCTTGAAACTGGATTAATCAAAGGCACATATATGCAATAAAGAAAAAGTCGGCAAATCGCCGACTTTTTTGTATTTAACCCGTGGATTAATCAAATTTCATTGTGGTGGTGGGCTTGATGGTCGAAACGATGTGGCTTGGACCAATCAGGGCGATGTACGACATCACCACGATGCCGAGGTTGAGCAGCAGTAGGGAGGTGGCGTCGATTTCAATGGGGACGTATGACATATAGTATGCTTCTGGGTTCAATTTTATGATGTGGAAGCACTTTTGAACCAGTGCCAACCCTATGCCCAACACGTTGCCGATGATGATGGCGCGAATAATCAGTTTGCCTGTAAGGTAGATGAAGATTTTGCGAATCATGCCGTTTGAGCAGCCTAATGACTTTAACACGCCCACCATCCTAATTCGCTCAAGGATAATCATTAACAATGCGGAAATTAAAGTGAAAGATGAAACGATAATCATCAGTACGAGAATGATAATCACATTCATGTCAAGCATGCTTAGCCATGCGAAATACGACATGTTGTTCTGCGTAATGGTGCTTACGGTGTGTAGGGTGGGGTAGTTGTGCTCAATCGTTGACTTGGCAAGGGCTGCGTAAAGCTGTTGAGCATCGCCACTCAAGTTGTCGGTGTTTCGGAGATTCACACCCACATAGTTGCCAGTGAAGCCGTTCCAGTCGTTCACACTTTGAAGCAATTTGATGTTGCCAATGATATATGATTTGTCGAATGCATCAAATTCCGTGTTGTAAATGCCCACAATAATAGAGCGGCGCGCCTTCACCTTGTTGTCTATGAAGTAGGAGAAGAGTTTATCGCCCACTTTCAGCCTGAGTTGGTCGCACAGTTTTTTCGACACGATGATTTCCCTTGTGTCGGCGGTGTCGGCAAGGTTGGGGAGGCGGCCCTCGGTGAGGCAAGCACTCAAATAGCTCCAGTCGTAGCCGTCGTCCACGCCTCTATACATCACGCCCTTGAAATCTTCGTCGGTTTTCAGAATAGCGGGTTTTTCCGCAATCAGGCTCATGCTTTGCACTTTGCCGAAGAACAGAGAGTCGGACTGTATGCCATTAAACACCTCATGGGCATTGACGGTGGAATAGTTGTCGTCCATGCCAAGCCCGGCGTTGCTCACCTTTAAGTGAGGGTTGATAGAGTATAATTTATGGGTGATTTCGCTCTTGAATCCTAATACGATGACCACCGAAAGAATCATGATGAGTATGGCAAGTACGATGCCAATGGTGGCAACATTGAGGCTGGGCGATGCCGACTTTTTCCCGTTGCCCAGCTTGAGTTTTCGTGCTATAAATAATTCAACTTTCATTTTCAACGGCAAAATTAACAAAAAATGGCGAAGGATTTCATTAATTGCGTCATTAATGTTACTTTTGTAGGAAATTTTCATTTGGTATCATGAGCGTAATAAAGAATTTATTTTTAATCACAGTTTCACCGCAACTCGGATGGGATGATATTAACAAGTCGGGGCACACCACACGCACAGTTCTTCAGGGAGGAATGTTTCCGATGTTGGCAGTTTTGGTGTTAGTTTCGTTCGTGCCGATGCTTTATGAGGAGGATTGGACGATGTCGCGATGCGTGATTCATGCCATTGCTGAATTGTCGAGCTTTATTGCCGCTCTCTACATCGTTAGCTTTTTGCTCGGTGGATTCTTCAGCGAACTCTCGAAATCCCATTCTTCAACCATAAGAATGAACAATTACATCGCCTACAATTTGATGTTTCTCGTGTTTATTGAGATTTTGAACAATTCAATGGCGTATTTGTTCCCACCATTGCTGTTTTTGTACCTGTATTTGCCTGTTATTGCAAGTAAAGGTGTTGAATATCTGGGTGTTACAGGTGAAAAACGCGTTTGGAGGGTAGTGCTGATGGCTTCGGCGTTGATGTTGGCAATACCATATATCGTAAGAAAACTGCTTGAAATGATTATTTATACAGGAGCATAAAATACTATACATGGCTACAAATCAGATAAATATAAAAAACCGCAGAGCCTCTTTTGATTACGAAATCATTGAGACCTTCAATGCGGGAATTGTGCTTACTGGCACGGAAATCAAGTCGATTCGTCAAGGCAAGGCGGGTTTGACCGACACATATTGTGTGATGGAGAATGGTGAACTTTGGGTGAAGAATATGTACATTGCAGAATATTCGCAAGGTTCATACAACAACCATGTCACTCACCGCGACCGTAAATTGCTGCTGAACAAAAAAGAGATTCAAAAAATAGCGAAGGCAGGCGAACAACCAGGATATTCAATCATTCCGCTTCGAGTGTTTTTGAATGAGAGAGGACTGGCAAAAATGGCGATCGCTATTGCAAGAGGTAAAAAACAATACGACAAACGTCAATCTATCAAAGAGCGCGAAGATAAGCGCGCGATGGATAGAATGTTTAAGCGATAACATTTTAGTGTGGGGATATGCCATCGTGGCGATTCTTGAGCATAGATGCAATGAAGAATGCTACTGGAGTGAAACGAAGACATATCCCCACATTTTTCACCCTGTATAAAATAACTATAATTTATATTATGTTAAATAGTATAGGTGTGGAATTTGAATTGTGAAATAATTGTGCTCCCCCTCTCGTTCTCATCCTCATCCTTATTTCTACCTCTCTCCTTGTCTCCTTTTTACCTTACCATAGTCCTTTCTTGCACTTATTTACTCGCATTTTCTTTTCTTGGGAGTTTAATTGTTGTGGCGAGTACATTAATAATGTGTGATTGTGTGGATTGTTGCGGCTTTTGTCGTGAAAGTGTTCTACTCTTTTACAAAAAATTAGAAAAATATATTGTTATGTCAAAAAATGTTGCTATATTTGCAAAAACAATTAATTTATGACACGATTTTATTCATATCAATATTACTTTTACTTTTATTTGAAAAGATAAAGGCGGTATGGATATTGATTAATTCATAAAGATATTTATTATACAACGATATTTAATCCCGCCATATATTGACGGGATTTTTTAATTTCAGACCAGATGGATTTACGAGTCGCCATACAAGGAGTAGCCGGTTGTTTTCACGATGCCGCCGCAAGGGAGTATTTCGAAGGACAGGATATTGAAACTGTACCCTGCGAAACATTCAACGAAATGTTCAACTTGCTTAAGTCAGATGCCTCAATGCTTGGTATTTTGGCTATTGAAAACACTATTGCAGGCAGTTTGCTTCAAAATCACGAACTGTTGCGCCAGAGCAATATGACAATAGTTGGTGAGTATAAGAAATACATTTCCCACTCTATTGCCGCATTACCGGGTCAAAGCATCGACGACATAGTGGAAGTGAACTCCCACCCAATGGCACTCCGCCAATGCGAGCAATACCTTCAGCTACACCCGAAAATGAAGATGGTGGAAACATACGACACCGCTGGCAGTGCGAAGATGATTGCAGAAAACAACCTCGTTGGACATGCGGCTATATGTGGAAGATATGCAGCCGAATTATACGGACTTAACGTGCTTGAAGACGACATTCAGACCAACAAGCGCAATTTCACACGCTTCTTGGTGGTTACCGATCCCTGCAACGCCACAGAATTTAAGAACCAAAAAGCCGTGGACAAGGCGTCGATAGCCTTCACCCTCCCCCACTCTCAAGGCAGTTTGTCGGCTGTTCTTGTGATTTTCTCATTCTATGGAATGAATTTAACGAAAATCCAGTCATTGCCCATCATTGGTAGAGAATGGGAATATCGCTTTTATGTGAATCTTACGTTTAACGATTATACACGCTATCGCCAATCAATTGATGCGGTGCGTCCACTGATTAGTGATTTTAAAATACTTGGAGAATATGCAGAATATAAGTAACATACAGCCAGCCAACAGGGTAAAGGAGGTGAAGGAGTATTACTTCTCCACCAAACTCAAAGAAATAGCGAAATTAAACGCCGAAGGTGCCGACATCGTGTCGCTGGGCGTTGGTGGTCCCGACCGTCCACCCCACCCCGATGTGGTGAAAACGCTTTGCGACGAGGCGAATATGCCCGATGCACACGGCTATCAGCCCTATGTTGGCCTGCCGGCTTTGCGTGAGGCTTATGCAGCGTGGTATGCGAAGTATTTTAATGTGGAATTAGATGCTGCTACGGAAATCCAACCGCTGATTGGCTCGAAAGAAGGCATACTTCACACCACATTGGCGTTTGTTAATCCTGGCGACGGCGTGTTGATTCCCAATCCGGGCTACCCCACTTACACATCAGTGAGCAAATTGGCAGAAGCCGAGATTTTCACCTACGACCTCACTGAGGAAGGCGGTTGGGAACCTGATTTTGAAGCGTTGGAACGTCTTCCATTGCAGAAAATCAAGTTGATGTGGGTCAATTACCCCCATATGCCCACCGGCAAACCTGCATCGAAGGCACTGTTTGAAAAGATTGTGGCATTTGGGCGCAAACACGGCATCGTGATTGTGAACGACAATCCTTACAGTTTTGTGCTTCACGAGCAGCAGTTGAGCATACTGTCGGTGGCAGGAGCAAAAGACATCGCTATCGAAATGAATTCGCTCAGCAAGTCGCACAATATGCCAGGCTGGCGCATGGGTATGATTGCGAGTAATCCGCAATTCATCAACTGGATTTTGAAGGTGAAGTCGAATATCGACTCTGGTCAATTCAAACCCATGATGAAAGCGGCGATTCAAGCCCTCAATGCCGACGACAGTTGGTATGAGGCTGTGAATAAGGTGTATCGCGAGCGCAGAAAGATTGCCGAGAGCATTATGGAGGCTTTGGGTTGCCATTTCGACCCATCGCAGCGTGGACTCTTTTTGTGGGGGCGTATTCCAGATTGTTACACCGATGCTGCCCAGCTTGCCGACGAAGTGCTTTACGATGCCCGCGTGTTTATCGTGCCGGGATTCATTTTCGGCAGCAATGGCAATCGGTATGTGCGACTGTCGCTTTGCGCCACACAAGACAAACTCAACGAGGCTTTACGAAGAATTAAAGAATTAAAACACTAAAACGATATAATATGATGTCAGAACAAAATTTGTTCGCAGAACTCAAGCCCATCACATTCGATGGCATCGACCCAAATAAACCACTTGTCATCGCTGGTCCTTGCAGCGCAGAAAGCGAGGAGCAAGTGATGGACACGGCGAAAGGTTTAGCAAAAAGCGGTATCAAGATTTTCCGTGCAGGCATTTGGAAACCACGCACCAAGCCGGGTGGCTTTGAAGGAATTGGCTTGCGTGGGTTGCTTTGGATGCACCAAGTGAAGAAGGAAACAGGTATGTACACCGCCATTGAGGTGGCTAATCGTGAGCATGTGACAGCCGCACTTGATGCCGGCGTGGATATTTTGTGGATAGGTGCGCGCACCAGTGCCAACCCCTTTGCCATGCAGGAAATTGCCGATGCGCTGAAGGGACACGAAGAGGCCACTGTGCTGGTGAAAAATCCGGTGAATCCGGATATAGAATTGTGGATTGGCGCATTGCTTCGCCTCTATAACGCTGGCGTTCGCCGTCTTGGTGCCATTCATCGTGGTTTCAGCACTTACGGTAAGCACTTGTTCCGCAACGAGCCACAGTGGCACATTCCCATCGAATTGCATCGCCGAATCCCCAATTTGCCAATCATTTGCGACCCCTCGCACATGGGTGGCAAGCGAGAGTTGATTGGTCCCATTTCGCAACAAGCACTCGACATGGGTTTCGATGGATTGATTATCGAGTCGCACTGTGATCCTGATTGCGCGCTCAGCGACGCTAAACAGCAAGTTACCCCAGAATCTCTCAATTTGATTATCAACACATTGGTGCTGCGCGACACCAAGCAATCCACAGAAAACCTCACGCTCTTGCGACAGCACATCGACCAGTGCGACAACGAGTTGATTGAGGTGCTCAGCAAGCGTATGGCGGTGTGTCGTGAAATCGGTCAATACAAGAAGGAACACAACATGCAGGTGGTTCAGAACCGCCGTTATAGCGACATCATCAACAAGCGAGTTTCGCAAGCCGAGGAAATGGGGCTGAGTGGTGAGTTTATTCAAATTGTGATGCAGGCTGTTCACGAGGAATCGGTTCGCCAGCAAATAGATGTAATCAACAAGCAAATACTTTAAGAAATGAAGATATTGATATTAGGTGCAGGTAAAATGGGCTCGTTCTTCTGTGATGTGTTGAGCATGAATCACGAAGTGGCGATTTACGACACCGACAAAGAGCGATTGCGCTTCACTTTCAATGCGTTGCGCTTTACCACGATGGAAGAAATCAAGGAGTTTCAACCCGAAATGATGATCAATGCCGTGACGGTGAAATACACCATCGAGGCGTTCAATCAAGTGCTCCCCTATCTTCCAGCTACTTGCATTATTTCAGATATTGCCTCGGTGAAAACCGGGTTGCCAGAGTTTTATGCCACAAGTGGCCACCCATTTGTGAGTTCGCACCCCATGTTTGGCCCCACATTTGCATCGCTCAGCAATTTGAGCAACGAGAACGCCATCATCATCACTGAAAGCGACCATTTGGGAAAGGTGTTTTTCCGCGACCTCTATAACCAGCTGCATCTGCATGTGTGCGAATACAGTTTTGAGGAGCACGACGAGACCATCTCCTATTCGCTGTCGATACCATTTGCAAGCACCCTCGTGTTTGCAAGCGTGATGAAGCACCAAGATGCCCCAGGCACCACCTTCAAGCGTCACATGGCGATTGCCCACGGACTGATGTCGGAAGACGATTACTTGCTCCAAGAAATCCTCTTCAACCCCCACACCTCCCATCAGCTCGACCAGATAAAGAGCCAGCTCGACCGTCTCCAAACCATCATTGCCACCAAAGATGCCGCCGCCATGGCCACCTACCTAAACGAAGTAAGATCCAACCTGAAATAGCCCTAACAGCCATTTCACGGACCCAAGCAGACCCCTCAGACGCATAACAGACCCTTCAGACGCATTCCGCTCACGTCTGTTTTGGGTCCGAAGGGTCTGAAGGGTCCGTTATGGGTCTGTTTCGGGTCTGTGAATGGTGATTATTTCTTGGGGTGGGCACGGTGCTCGGTGCGCACCTTATACATCTTTTCCTTGATGCCGCCCTCATTTATGAATTGCTCTTGCTGCTTTGCGATTAAGCGGCGCAGCAGATATATGCACTGGCTGATTAGAGTAATCATAGCATTGCAGAATTCCTCTGCCGAATACCTGTTGGCATACTCCATTGGGTTTGCCAAAAACCGCTCACTTTTCAAATATGTTCGTAGGGCTTGAATGCGTGGATGCTCTGCTTCCCATTTTGTGAGAGAATGTTGTCGCAGATAATCTTCATAATCAAGAACGAGTTCTTCGAGCGAAGCCTTAGCCACATTTGTTAATTTGATTTCTGTTTCTTTCGATGTGGGAGAAGCCACGCTGCCCTCTGCAATATTCTGTTTGCCAGAGCGTGCTGCTTGCTCCATTTGGTTGCAAGTGCGAGAATTGCGAGGCACATATTTTTTCACAAATAGTGATGTGAGGTCGCAAATGGCTTCTGCTATTTGGTATGCTTTTAGTTTTCGGTAGCCGCCTCAGGGTGGAAGGAAATAATCACTCATTGCTTAATTAGTTTATTATCAGTAAAAGTAGTATAATTTTGTGATTTGCCAAAATAATATTGTGGGGAAAGATTATTCGGACCCATGACGGACCCATGACGGACCCTTCAGACCCCAAGGGGGCTCTTTGGGCAAGATTTCTTTAAATTCTTTGGATTTAGTGGATTGTGGGGGATTTTTGTGGGTGGGAATTTTGGAGATTTGAGGGGGAATTTGTAATTTTGCGAATGTGCATTGGATTGTGTGTGCGCTCTTTAGTTGGGCGTGTGCATGCCAGTGTGCAGCGACATATTAATTACGAAAGCGTTTCGCTTCAATTTCAGGAACAAAAAATCGCCAATTTTTTACTCTAAATGAGATTGAGGCAGCCAGAAGCGCCTTCGCTGTGCTTGTATTTTCCATCCCCTGCCGCAAGCGGGGAGGCTATATAAGCTTCAGCGTGGGGGGTGGGTTGTTCAATTTTTAGAGTAGGCGTTTGGCGATGCCTTTGTTTCAATTGACAACGGACATCGTCCCGCGCTTTCTTTTTTTACCATACCATAACAGAACCGGTTTCGATGGGGACGTGAGAGACACTAATAGTCAATAGGAAATGAATATGTTTACGATGCGGACTATTAAGAGATTGCTGCTGGCGGCGGTGATGCTGCTGGTGGCTGCGCCATCGTTTGCCCAAATGGTGAGCAACAACAATGAGGATGGCGTGAACAAGCCCACACGGGAGGCTCGCTTCCGACCCTATCGCGAGGGGCAAGTGATTGTGAAATTTAAGACTGGCAGCGGTGTGCGTGTGCAGAAGGTGAAGGGCAAATTCAAAACCTCTGCCGTGAGTGCCGTTGACCGTGTGATGAACGCTCTCGGTGTGGCTGAAGCAGAAGAACTGATGCCGCTCTCTGGCGCCATCACCACGGCTAAGCCCCGCCGTGCGAAAGCCCCCAATGGCAGAGTGGTGGAAGAACCCGACCTGAGCCAGCTCTACTGCCTGAGCTTCGACACCGCCAAGGTGAAGCATGTTCACGAGGCTGTGGAGATGCTCAAGGAGGTGAGTGAGGTGGAGTATGCCGAGCCTAACTATTTGGCATTTATCTCGGCTGACGGTGCGGCTACCGATTCTGCCACCTATGTGAGCGAGCCGCTTTACAGCGAGCAGTGGGCACCTGCCGCCATCAATCTGCCTGCGCTGTGGAATATGCCCTTGGCTGATGCCAAGCGACCTGTGATTGCCATTCTCGACACAGGCGTGGACATCAACCACCCCGATCTGAAGGACAATATCTGGACCAACGAGAAGGAGGCGAACGGCTCTGACTTTGAGGACGACGACAACAACGGCTACTGCGACGATGTGCATGGCTGGGATTTTATCCACAACACCGCCATCATCAACGACGGTATGGACGGTAACGGTCACGGCACGCACTGTGCCGGTATCGCCGCTGCTGTGGGTGGCAATGGCATCGGCATCACTGGTGCCAACCCCAACGCCATGATTCTCCCCATCAAGGTGATGGGCGATGATGGCACAGGCGACATCGCCACCATTGTGCGAGGCATCGACTATGCCGTGGCAAGCGGTGCGAATATTTTGAGTATGAGTTTGGGTGGTGGCAATTCTACCGCCGAATATCAGGCTCTCTCAAAAGCTTACGCTGCCTATATTCCCATTGTGGCAGCTGCTGGTAATAACGGAGCAAGCATCTATGCCCTTGGTCAACCGACATTCCCTGCCGCTTACGATATAGTGTTGGGCGTGATGGCTTCAGGGCAGAATGGTCAGCGTGCTGGTTATAGCAACTTCGACCCCGATGGTCCATTCTACACTCAATATGCCAATACAGATAGAAACTATTCTCAAAAAGACAATACTTCACTCGGTGAATTTTGGAATTATGATTTGATGGCTCCCGGCACAGGCATTATGAGCACACTCCCTGGTGGCAAGTATGGCAAGTTGAGTGGCACCTCTATGGCTACGCCACTTGTAGCTGGTGCGCTTTCGCGTATGCTTCAGGTGAAGGGCTTCGACTACGCGAAGGACTATGGCATTTTCGGTGATATGGCTGAGGCGAAAATGAAAGGCACTGATGTGTTTGATGCCAAAGCTGCCGTTAGCTATGATGAGAGCAACCGTGAAGTGGCTCTCCGCTTGCTCGCCATCACCATCGACGACAAGGAATTTGGCGACGGCGACGGCAATGCCGATGCTGGTGAAACCATTGCCATCTACCCTACTATTCGCAGCCTGTGGGGTGAGGCGAAGAACATCAAGGTATCAATTACCGAGAATCCGAACGTGAACGACAGTGCCTACACCATCGTGGAAAATGGCGCAGATTTCGGCTTTACGGTCAACAGCCGTGGTAGCGCGACAGCCAAGAACCCGATTAAAATAAAAATCGGAGAGAAAGTGAACGACGGCTACACCATTCCTCTTACTTTCGACTTCACTTGCGACAATATGTCGGGCGAACTCATGCACACCCATCAGCGTGCCTATATCGATGTGGTGAATGCAGTGGAGATAGGTGGTATGCTCACAGGGAATACTACCCTTTACCCCAATGTTCACTACCGTGTGACAAAGAACATAGCAGTTCCAAAGGGCGTAACTTTGACCATCAAGCCTGGCACGGTCCTCAAATTTGATGATGGTACAGGTATTTCCGTCACGACGGAATTTAAGGGTAGCAGTGTGAATGGGCAATGGGAAGAACATTTTGATGAGGAAAAATCTGGCAAACTAATTATGCAGGGTACTCCTGACAGTTTGATTGTGTTAGATTGTTCAGAACGTGGATCGAAATTTGAACCCATTATTAATACTTGTGGAGGTTATGCCAGGGAAATAGAACGCTCAATACCAATAGAGTATGTCTTTGTAAAAGATTCAAAAAATAATGATACAAATTATAGTGGTGGATATTGTTGGAAAAACTGTATTTTTGACAATGGGTATCTATGGAAACCTATAGCTTCTGCATGGTCTGTGCGTTGTGTCTTCTCAAATAGTAGTATTTCTGATTCAAATCATTTGAGTGACTCTAAGAACTGTAATTATGTCAATATTTCTTCTGAAGGTTTCGGTAATCATTATTATGGTTATGATAGAACTGAACGAAATAATTATTTAACACCTGTGTATAGTTCTTCATGTGAGAATAAATATAAATATTTACAGAGCGACCATGGAACCCCCACCACTGTCACTTTTGAGCATCCTTCTTATTGGGGCTCTTCGAAAGAGAGCATTGTGAGAAAATATGTTTGGGATATAGAGAAAGGACAAGGTTTCGGTTACTTTGACTTGTCGAATATGCTGACACGCCCTGATAAGGAGGCGCATGGTTGCGTTTGGAAAGTGGTGGTTGATGGCTACGATGCCCAGGACGACTTCGATGAAATGCCTCCATTGGGCGTGGGCAGACACAAGTTTGAGGTGTTCTACAACCGTGACGATATGGACACCGCTACCACCCCAACCATCACCATGGGCTTGCAAGAGCCTTACACCCAAACTGCCATTAATGAGGACGGCTTCTGGAGTGTGCAAGACAGTGTGAGCGTATATACAGCTTACCTCGATATCGACGGCAAGATGACCATTGATGGCTTGAACCGCATCGCCGTGACTGGAGCGAAAGACCACGACCACTTCGATGTGCCCACCGAAAACTTCCGTTTCAATGTGATGGTGCAGAAAGCAGGTTCGATGAGCACTGGCATGATGGCAGAAGCTGGACTTGGCAAGGTGAACTTGAGTTGGAACACCACAGATGTGAACTTCGATGATATGATGGGCTACAACCTGTATCGCTACACGAAGGAAGACAAGAGCGATGTGGCTAAAATCAACAGCACGCTCCTCTCGCCCACCGACGACAGCTACACCGATACAGATGTGGTGCCAGGCACTACCTACTATTACTACATTATGGAAATGTACACCGACCTCACCCAAAGTGCCATTTCTAATGTGGTGGCTGCCACTCCGCTTACCGCACAGAAGGGCGATGCCAATGGCAGCATGAGCGTGGACATTGCTGACGTGGTGACCGAGGTGAACTATATCACCAAGCAACCCACTGGCACCTTCATTTTCGAGGCTGCCGATGTGAACAGCGATAATGCGGTGGACATCTTCGACGTGGTGGGCACAGTGAACATCATCACTACCCCAACCGCCGCTCCTGAAGCAGGCGTGAGCAGCACCGCCACCTACACCACCGAAAACGGTATTCTGTATGTGAACAGCCCTGTGGCTCTCGGTGGCTTACAAGTGATGGTGGAAGCCGACGAAAAGGCGGTGATTACCCCACTTGAAGCCCTCGACGGTATGGAAAAGGTGCTCACACAGATGAATGAGAACCAACGCCTGTTCTTGAGCTACTCGATGAGCGGCAAGACCATCGCAGCCGGTAAAAATGCCATTCTGCAAATTGGTGACCACGCCGTTAGCGACATCAAGTTGAGCGACGCAATGGGCAACAACGTGATGGCTATCAATGGCAATGTGAACTCTGGCATCGGCACTATCGAGACGGTGCAGTTTAAGGTGCCTTACCCCAACCCATTCACCAGCCAACTCACCGTGCCTTATGTGGTGGGCAAGGAAGGCTGCAAGCAAGCCAAATTTGTGATGACCGATGTGATGGGTCGCACTGTGGGCAACTACAATGCCGATGCTACAATGGGCGAGCACACAATGGTCATCAGCGGTGATGGCTACAGCACAGGCCTTTACTTCTTGAGCCTGTACGTTGACGGCAAGTTGATGCAAACCTCACGCGTTCTGAAACGCTAATCATCATAACGTAGGGACATGCCTTTGGTATGTTTCAAAAGCAAACCACAAATGTGTCAATGTTTTAGAAACATTCCTTAGGCATATCCCTACACTTTGTTTTGGATTGCAAATCCAATTTTGACATCTAATGAATTGATGCACTTTTTATGATGAAGAAAATATTTTTAATCCTATGTTTTGCGATTGCAGGATTCGTGGCTCAGGCTGGGAATATGGTGACGGTATCGCAAACCGAGGGGCACCCTGGCGATGTGGTGACGGTGGCTGTGAATGTGCAGAACACCGACATCATCACAGGTATGCAAATCACGATTCCGCTCGATAAATTCCTTAGTTATGCGGCTGGATCTGCCTCGCTCACCGAGCGTGCCGAAGGACTGCAAGTGAGTGCCAACGCCAGCGATGGCGAGTTGCACATTGTGGTGTTCGGTTTTGGCAAAGATAAGCAAATCAGCGCTGGCGACGGTACGGTGGTCACCTTTAAGTTGAAACTCAATTGGGCACCAAACGTGTATCCGCTCACGCCGAAAGTGCTGTTGAGCGATGCCTACGGCAACCCCCTCGACTGCACCACCACCGATGGCTCGGTCACCATTCTCACACCACAAATCGCCACGGCGGAAAAGGTGGTGGATTGGGGGCGTGTTGCCATCACTCGTGGGCCATACACCCAGAACGTTACGATTCAGAACACAGGTACGGAACCGCTGCACATCAGCAATATCACCTTCGACAATGAGGACTTTTCAGTGGCAGAACCGCAACTCACTATCGCCGCTGGCGACAGCAAATCGCTTCCTATTGCCTATGCTCCTGTGCAGTATGCGTGGAGCTTGACGGCACACATGACTATCGAAAGCGATGCCATCAACGGTAAAAAAGAGGTGACGCTGACCGCCATTCCATATTCGGTGAATGAATTGCACTTTGGCGAAGCAAGCGGCATCTGCGATGAGATAGTGGAAGTGCCTATCACCGTCAACAATATGGAACCGCTGGTGGGTGTGCAATTCGATATTGCGCTGCCCGATGAGTTGAAATATGTGGAGGGGAGTTTCGCTACAGCGGAGCGCACTTCCGGCCTCACCGCCACCAGTGCCATTGACGGCAACAAGCTCACCCTGATGCTCTATTCGCTCACCAATGCCACGATGGAAGGCAACGATGGTGTGATAGGCACATTCAAGCTTCGCCTCGATGGTAGAAGCAACTGGTATTGGCTGAATCCTGAAAATGTAAGGTTGAGTAACATAAAGTTGGAGAACATGACATCTGCCACTTCGGGCGGCTATGTGAAGATACAAAGCCCTGTGTATGGTGGAAGCACTTCGCTCGATATGGGAAAAACCTCCGTGACCGAAACAGCACAAGCCACCTACTCGATGCGCAATGATGGCAACGTGCCACTCACGATTGAAAAAGTGGCTTTTCTTGCCGACGGCTTCGCTGTGGTGGAACAGTTGCCGATGGTGATACCAGCAAATGAGGCAGCTGCGCTCACGGTGCAGTTCTCCCCTACTGTGGAAGGCGCATACAGCACCTTCATGAATGTATATACCAACGACCCGGACCATCGTATGGTGCAGGTGAAAGTGAATGGCGAAATCTTTGAGCCTAACCGATTGACTTTAGACGGCGAAAGAGATACTAACCAAAAAGGCTACACGCTGAAGGTGGGCATGGACAACTATACGACCGACTTGGTGGGTATGCAATTTGATGTGCATTGGACCAACGCTATGCATTACGAATCGGTGAAAGCAAGCGACAGATGGAACAATGAGCATATCACCGCCATTCCGATCAACGATAACACTTTGCGTGTGGTGGCTTACACCATTCCTTCTACCGCCATTTCGGGTAACAGCGGCGAGCTGATGAGGTTACACTTCACTTGCAACGACGAGGCGTATGAGGGCACTACTGTGAGAATCGACAGCATCAGCCTGAGCAATACGAAAGGCGAGCAAAAATCATCGATCCAAGACCTCGCAATGAAAATTGTGAAAATGGGCGATGTGAACGATGATGGCGTGATAGATGTAACCGACGTGACGATGCTCATCAACAGGGTTCTCGGCACCAAATCTACCAATTTCCATGAATCGGTAGCCGACATGAATGGTGACACTGTACTCGATGTAACCGATGTGACCTTGCTTATCAATAAGGTTTTGAAAGGCGAATAAAAAGAGAAGGGTTTACACCCCTGACAGCCCCAAAGCAAACCCAGGGCAGGCTTCCACTTGTGTGGGAGGCTGTTTTGGGTTTGTTTTTGGGTGGTGTTGGGGATTTTTTGTAATTTTGTGGGGAAATGATATATCCTGCTAATTTTGAAACAAGAATTGGGTTTGATGTAGTGCGCCAAGAGGTGGAGAAACGCTGCATCAGCACACTTGGCGTGACTTATTGCCAAAAGATGCAGTTTTCGTCGCAGTTTGACGAAGTGAAGGCGTGGCTCAGTCAAACGAATGAGTTTCTTGCCATTCTGCAATCGAAGCAAGAGTTTCCGCTCAACTATTTCTTCGACCTTCGTGTGCCGCTGAAAACGATTAGCACGCCAGGCTCCTATATATCGGCAGAGAATCTGTTTGATTTGCAACGCTCGCTCAACACCATTAGCGACATTATCAAGTTTTTCCGTCTTGACGAGGAAGGCAATACGCCCTATCCTTACTTGAGACAGCTGACCGATGGTATGCTGTCGTTTCCAGAGATTGTGAGCGAGGCAAACCGTATTCTCGATAAGTTTGGCAATGTGAAGGACAATGCCTCTCCCCTGCTGCGTGAGTTGCGTAGCACAATCGCTTCCACCACCGCCAGCATCAACGGCATCATGCGCCGAGTGATTGCGCATGGGCGTCAGTCGGGCATTTTTGATGGCGACACAGCCCCATCGATTCGTGATGGCAGACTGGTGCTGCCGGTGGCTCCGATGCACAAGAGGAAGGTAAAAGGTATTGTACACGATGAGTCGGCTTCGGGTAAAACCGTGTTTATCGAGCCGGAGGAAATTGTGGAGGCAAACAACCGTATTCGTGAAACGGAAGGCGAAATCAAGCGTGAAATCGTGAGGATTCTGACCGAGGTTTCCGATATGATACGCCCGCATATCCCTGATTTGCTCGCCTCATACAGCACTTTGGGCAAATTCGATTTCATTCGCGCCAAAGCAAGATTTGCTTTAGACGTGGATGCCCACATGCCACAACTGGAGCAGAAACCACACATTGAATGGTATCATGCCCAGCACCCAGCCCTTTTCCTCTCGCTTCGTGAACATGGAAAAGAGGTGGTGCCACTGAATATTCAGTTGAACAAAGAAAATCGCATACTCATCATTTCGGGACCGAACGCTGGCGGTAAGTCGGTGTGCCTGAAAACGGTGGGTGTGGTGCAATATATGATGCAGTGCGGCGTGTTGCCCACGCTTTACGAAAACTCGCACATGGGCATGTTCAAGAGCGTGTTTGTAGATATTGGCGACCAGCAGTCGATTGAGGACGATTTGAGTACATACAGTTCGCACTTGCAGAATATGAAGACGTTTTTGAGCCGTGGCGGCAAGGAAACGCTGATTCTTATCGATGAATTCGGTAGCGGAACGGAACCGCAAATCGGTGCGGCGATAGCGCAGGCCATTCTCGAACAACTGAACCAAAAGCGAATGATGGGTGTGATTACCACCCACTACCAGAATTTGAAGCATTTTGCCGACGACACTCCCGGTTTGGTGAATGGTGCGATGCTTTACGACCGCCAGCGTATGCAGCCGCTGTTCCAACTCTCGATTGGCTATCCTGGCAGTTCGTTCGCCATTGAGATCGCCCGAAAAATCGGTCTTCCACAAGATGTGATAGAGAAGGCAAGCGACTTGGTGGGCAGCGACTATATCAATATGGACAAGTATCTGCTTGATATTGTGCGCGACAGGAAGTATTGGGAAAACAAGCGCTACGAAATTCACCAAAAGGAGAAAAAACTCAATGGCATAGTGGCAGAATACGACGAGCGACTTGAAAAAATAGCCACCGAGCACAAACTCATCATCAAGGAGGCGAAAAACGAGGCACAGGAGATTTTGAAGCAAAGCAATTCGCAGATTGAACGCACTATCCGTGAAATCAAGGAAATGCAAGCAGAGAAAGAAAAAACCCGCCAAGTGCGCCAACAACTTGACGACTTCAAACGCCGACTCCAGCAAGACGATAGCACTGTGCCAGAGCAAATCAAGCACTTGATGCCCAACCATCCATTGAAGCAAAAAGTCAAGAAGAAGGCAGAAAAGAAGGTGGAGAAAGCCGACCGACAACTTGAGATAGGCGAAAATGTGGTGATGAAAGGTTCGTCCACAGTGGGCAACATCTTGAGCATTGAAGGGAAATATGCTGTGGTGGCGTTTGGTAATTTGAAAACCCGTGTGGAGTTGAAGCGACTTGAACGCACCCTCAAGCAAGTGACCAAACCGAAAGAGACATCATCGGTGAGCAACACCACCACAAGCGAAATGCGAGCACGCCAACTCAATTTCAAACCCGACATTGATGTGCGTGGTATGCGTGGCGATGAGGCGGTGCAAGCCATCACCTATTTTATTGATGATGCTATCCAATTCAGCCAGCCTCGCGTGAGAATCCTCCACGGCACAGGCACTGGCATACTCAAGCAACTCATTCGCCAATACCTTAACACGGTGAAGGAAGTGAAAAGTTACCGCGACGAGCATGTGCAATTTGGCGGCGCAGGCATTACGGTAGTGGATTTCGAGTAAATCATATCTATATATAATCTAAAACGGCAGACTCCGTGGTGAGTCTGCCGTTTTTAGTATGATTTCAAGACGCTTACTTTGACAAGCTGCTGAGAGCTTCCATTGTGGCCTTTTGGATAGCGGCATCAGCTTCTTTCTTGCAGCCGTATTTTGCGATTTTGGCTTTTGATTGCACGCCAAATTGCTTTACGAGTACATCTACTTGCTTCTTTTGATAGTCGGTCAAGCCTTTGTACACCTTGTTCATTCCCAAAAACGACTTGGTGTAGTTATACATTGAGTTGGTCACAGCTTTTGCGCTTGCAGCGCTTTTCATTTCGCTGATGGCGCTTGTGAGCGTGGCTTTAAGTTTGTTAAACTCTTGTGTAGAAACTTTCACAGCCTCTGCTGATTTTGTGGTTTGCACTTTAGTTTGTGCCTTAGAGGCAGCTTGCGCAGGCATTGCGAAAATAGCCATACATGCGATTGTGAGGATAAAAAATCTCAGTTTCATAGTCTTTTATTTCTGATTGATATTTATTACTGATGGGCAAAGTTAATTATTTTTCAAAAAATCGTTTTGCTCACCAGTATTAAAGTTTGTCAAATAATGTGATGCGTTATTTTGATTAGCCTATCGGATTGTGAAATCGTCAGCATCTTGCCACACTGGGAACTTTTCGCGGAAGCGGTTCAGGGCCGGTAACGAAAGGTCGGCAGCAATCACAGGGCTTGTGGTGCGCTCGGTGATGAGTTTACCCTTGAAATCGATCACAAACGATGAGTTTTCGCTAAACTCGATGCCAGAATTATCCACGCCACAGCGGTTCACCCCCAGCACATACGCCACATTTTCAATAGCGCGGCCAAACAGGAGTTGTCTCCATGCGTTTTCCCTGGCTTTTGGCCAGTTTGCCACAACGAGAAGAATGTCGTAATTGTTTTTCACATTGCGGCAAAACACAGGGAATCGCAAATCGTAGCATATAATCATCTTGATGTTGAATCCTCGGAATCGGATGATTGGAGCAGGCGTGTGGCCTTGTTTGTACACCTTGTCCTCTCCGCCGAAGGTGAAGAGGTGGTGTTTGTCGTAGAACGTTTCCTCGCCGCTTGGCTCAATGAAAAAGGCACGATTGAAGAGTTGCCCTGCCGTGTGGGCTAAAAATGAGCCGGCAATGGCGCACTGATATTTAGCGGCAAGTTGATGAATCAGATTCATCGTTTCGTCGATGTTGCGCTCTGCCAGTGCCATCGCTTGGTCGCGGTCGGCAACGAAGCCTGTGGTAAACAACTCAGGAAGCACCACAAGGTCGGTATCCTCAGGCACATTTTGCATATTGCGCTTCAATTGGGCAAGGTTGGCATGTTTGTCGCCCCACACAATATTGTCTTCAATCAGCGACACACGGAAATTACGAGAAAACATAATGCTAAGTGTTTATAAACCAGTGGAAAATTTTTCGGGGAATCGGGCCATATAGCCCTTGTCTTTGTAATAGCGGAGAATGGTGTTCATGTCGGCATCAAGGTCGCCAGTGGGTGTAAACACCTTATCGAGGCACGCAATTTTGTTTTTATAGTCGATGTATGCCAGCACGAGCGGCACCTTTGCGCCATCAGCTATGACCAGTGCGCCCTTGTGCCAGTTCTCATTGTAACTGCGTGTGCCCTCTGGGGTGACAGCGATAGCGAGCGAATCGGCTTTGGCGTAAGCCTCCACCAGCGATTCGGTGATTGAACTTTGACCATCTTTTTTCTTGCCACGATGCACAGGCACACCGCCAATCGCTTTCAGCAAATTGCCCAATGGAAAGAAAAACCAATTATCCTTCATCAGAAAGCCGGCTGTCAGACCAGCGGAGCGAATGGCGAGTTCACCAACTATAAAATCCCAATTGCTGGTATGTGGAGCTACACAAATCACGCATTTAGGGGTTTTGGGAATGTTGACCTTGAAATCCCAACCAAACTTGTGCAGCAAAAAACGAGCAAATTTCACTTTGATATGATTCAGTTGAAAAATGTTATACAAAACGCACACAACTTATGGAAGCATATACGCCACTGGTGATACGCATCCACAAGTTGGTGGTGATAGTAGTGTTGTGATAGTAGAGCTTTACAGCTATTATTTCTTACCCTTAGGCAAAAGTGCGTTCATTGCAGCAACAATTTGCTCAGTTTCGGTGTGCATATATTCTGCCAAAGCCTTTTCCACAGCCTTGAAATAGGTGCGGCGAGCTTTGTTGTAGTCCTTCTTGTTTTCAAAGTCGCGAGGCACTTTGTCGAAGCTGACTGACACACGGTTCACTGCTTCTTCTTGAAGAAGAGCGATGTCGAGAATGATTTGATCCCAAGCAGCTACGTCGGTACCTTCAATAGTGTTTTCTGCGAAAATACATTCACCAGCCATGTCGCCACAGGCGAAACGAATAGCTTTCTTTAAATTTCTTTTGTTTGCCATAATTATTTTAAAATTTATGCGGTGCCAAATGGCTCCAAACTTTTTTGCTAAGTTACAAATTTTTTCCGAAACCACACACTATATTGATGCGCGAAAAGCTATTTCTGGAGTTTTCCTGTCTTTTTAAGTATAAAGAATGTGCTTGCCAAAGCTATCAGACCAAACGCCCACGAGATTGCCCCACTCTGCATTACGCCCATGCTTTGGGAGCAACCTGCCACAATGTAGGTGAGGAACGAAATCACCGCCACCGTGATGGCGTAAGGCAATTGCGATGATACGTGGTTCACATGCTTACACCCAGCGCCTGCACTCGCCATGATTGTGGTGTCGGAAATTGGTGAAATGTGATCGCCACACACGGCACCAGCCATACAAGCCGAAATGGAAATGATGCGTAGAGGTGTGCCAACTGGGAATACCGCCACACAGATAGGAATAAGAATACCGAATGTGCCCCATGAAGTGCCTGTGGCAAAGGCGAGGAAGCAAGCCGTGATGAAAATCACGGCAGGGAGCCGCGTTTGCAGACCAGTGCCTTCAATCAAATGTGCCACATACGAGGCCGCTTCGAGTGAGTCGGTCATTGATTTCAGCGTCCAAGCCAATGCGAGAATGAGAATGGCTGGCACCATCGCCTCGAAGCCTTTTATTAAGCAGCTCATGGCATCTTCAAAAGTGATAACACGGCGCGACACCAGCCAAATGCCTGTGAGAATCAGTGCCGTAAGCGAGCCAATCACCAGCCCGATAGATGCGTTGCTTGCGGCAAAAGCTGCGATGAAATCGTGGTGAGTGGCACCTGTTCGGAAAAATCCGCCCGAAAATATCATGCCCAAAATGCAGAATCCAATCAGCAGCAGAATGGGTACAACCAAATCAAGCACCGTGCCTTTTTTGCCGAGTTTTTTCAGACCTATACCGCTCGATGCCACTTCCATTTTCGCATCGGCAATTTTGCCCACCTCGTCGGTGTCGGTTCCGTCGGTGTCGGCAACGATGTTGAATTTTCGCATCGCCGCAAAATCGTATTTCGTCAGCACAATGGTGACAATGAAAATGATGGTGAAAAAGGCGTAGAAATTGAATGGAATTGCCTGACAAAACAACGCCAACCCATTTTCGCCTGCGGCGCAAAAACCAGCCACGGCAGCAGCCCAACTCGAAATAGGTGCAATCACACATACAGGTGCTGCGGTGGAGTCGATGAGGTATGCCAACTTTTCACGCGACACGGAGTATTGCTCTGTGATAGGTCGCATCACCGAGCCCACGGTCAAGCAGTTGAAATAGTCGTCGATGAAAATCAGCACACCGAGCAGCAACGTGGAAATTTGCACGCCCACCTGCGACTTCACATGCTTGCTCGCCCATTTACCAAACGCCGCCGAGCCGCCAGCCTTGTTCATGAGTGCCACCATCGTGCCGAGAATCACCAAAAACACGATGATGCCCACATTCCAGTTGTCGGACAAGCAATGGATAAGTCCAAATGATTGAGTGTCGGTTCCGTTGCCCACCGTGTCGTCGAGAACGTGGTTTACAAATCCGTCGAGCCCTGCGCCAGTAGAAACGCAATAAAAAACAGCACCCAACACGATGCCGACAAATAGCGATGAATATACTTCCTTGGTGATTAGAGCCAGTATGATTGCCACAAGTGATGGGACAAGTGCCCAATAAGTGCCTATAAAATTCATATAACAAATAGAAAAACCTTATAATTATAACCTTTTCAAAAACGGAACTGCAAAGTTAATACTAATAATTGAAACGACCACCATTCTGATGAATTTATAATCATTGAAGTCGGACATTGGGGGTGTCAATGTCGTATTGTGTGTTTTGATTAAGAAATATGACCTGAAAATTTAATTATGTTTGCTTTTTTGGAAAAATAATCATATTTTTGTAAGCATAACCATTGAATAACTTAAAATACCACCATAATTTTAACATTTTTGCTTATGAAAACAATTACAAGATTTTTGCGAACAGTGGCCATCGCTTCATCGGTGATGGTGAGCATGAATGCCTGGTCGCAAAGTGGACAGCCCCACAGTGTGAAGGCGAGTGCCATCTTCGATCAAGTGACTGTGCAATGGAATGCGCCTGCGTCAGACATTGAGTTGAAATGGCATGACGACAAGTCCTACAACGGTATGGACGGTTTGAGGAACGATCCACAAGGCACAAGCGTGATTTATGCTGCCAGCAAATTCCTACCATCGGAACTTGCGGCAGTGGCTGGCGAAAAAATTGATGCCATCGCCTATTTCCAATATCGCAACGTGACAAACGTGCGTGTGATGATTTACGAGAATGGCAAAGTGGTTCGCGACCAACCTGTGGATGTGAGCGGCTTCTCGAAAAACAGTTGGAAAAAAGTGACACTCAACGCTCCTTATACTATTACAGGCAACGAAGAACTGATGTTTGTGGTTCGCTTTGAACATGGCTACAACATGAATTTCGTGGCCAACACCAGTAGATATACCCATCCAGGCAAAGGTAACTGGGTGTCGTACGACGGCAAAAACTTCACAGCCACTGGTAATGGTGACTTCCTGATTACTGCATTTATCAAAAATTCGGCGACGGCAGAACCCACTGGCTACAACGTGTTCCGAAATGCAGAGCAGGTGAACACTGATTTAATCACCACCACCTCGTCGGTGCTTGAAGGCGAACCTGAAGGCACAAACTCTTATCGTGTGGATGCTGTATATGCAGATGGCGTAAAGCAGTCCTACGCTGTAAAAGCCACGGTGGTGAAAGCCTCAAATATGCTTGCTCCTGCTGCCACATTCGCTGGCACGGCTACAGAACTGAATGGCGAATTGGTATGGCAAGCTCCACTCAAGGGTGGCAACGAACTTACTTGGAGTAACAAGAATTTTGCGACAAGAATTGGCGGAACATCTTCTTCTGCTCCAAAGGTGTGGGTAAAGCAAGAATTTGATGCTTCCGACCTCCTTTCTTTCCAACATTACAAGATTAATGCAATCAATGCTTTTGTGGCAGAGGCAATTACTGGTGCCACTGTGTTTGTTCTGAAAGACGGTGTGATTGATTATTCCGAAGTTGTGGAATCGGTGGAAGGTGTAGGCGGCAATAAATGGTCGAAATTCACACTCTCCACTCCTTACGAATTGGCTACTGGTCATAAATACGCATTCGGTGTGTATTTCACCCATGCTTCAGGCGGTCACCCCATCGGAGTTGACAATTCTGAAGCGGTGGATGTGAAGGGTAACAGCTTCTCGGTTACTTCTCCAAGTTCAAAGGGGTTCAACAAGTCGAAGCCAACATGGAAAACCCTTTCAAGCGGTAAAATTGCGGGCAACTTCATGCTCACAGCCGATGTTGAGGCTATTGGTGAAGCTGCTCCTGTGGTGGCACCTAAGGGCTACGACCTTTACCGTGATGGCGAAAAAGTGGCAAGCGACCTCACTACCACTTCGTTCAGCGACGCAGTTCAGCAACCTGGCACATACAACTATACTTTGGTGACCAAATACGAAGGCAAGCAATCGCCAGCCCTTACCACAAGTGTGAAATACACGATGCCTGCTATCTATTCGGCTCCTGTTATCACCGACAACTCTTTCAACAAAGAAACAGGTGAATTTAATCTTGCTTGGAGTCCTGAAGCAGCAGAACTCAAGCACTACGACACCCCTACTTACACTGCAGGATTTAACGAGGAAATGGCTCTCGTTTATGGCGCGAAGTTCACTAAGGAAGAGCTCGCTGATTACAAGGGTTACGAAATCAAGTCAATCAAGTTTGGCATTGGTGCAGCTCTCGAATCCTTCAAGATTGAAATCATCAACGGCAAGGGTGAGCATTTAGCTTCTGAGGAAATCAGTGGTAGCGATGTGCAACCTGTCACCTTCTACAGCCTCACGCTCTCCAACCCAGTGGCAATTACTGGTGAAGATGACCTGTATCTCGCTTACAATGCCACTCTCCCAGCAAAGGTTTCGGCAATGATTCTTGATAAGGGCCCAGCTGTTGATGGCGGTGCGATGGTAAGCCTCTCAAATGGCGCAAACTGGTTGAAGCTTGGCACTATCGCTACAGATTATGCGGCATACAACATTGTGATTGGCGCAACTGCCCTTCCAAAAAATGAAACCGCAAATGCAAAGAGCATCAATATTGGCAACAGCATCAACATGAACGATGCTGAGGTTCTCACTATTGATGCAAATGATTTGAAGGCTGGTTTCGGTGTAGAGGCAACAGCACAAACCGCTACTGCAAAGAAGGTGGCAAAAAAGGAATCTACTCGCCCGAAGGCAGTGGGCTACAAGGTGTATTGCAATGGCGAAGTGAAGGTTCAACAATCTGAGCGCGCTTATAAAGAAGTGCTGAAAACCAACGGTGAATTCGACTATTTTGTTACAAGTGTGTTTGAAAATGGTTGGGAATCTCCTGCAAGTAAAGTAGTGGTAGTTGACAATCCTATCGTTCAAGCCTCGCCTGCTCCATATTCATTGAAGGGCAACTTGGGCGACAACTGCACCCTTAAACTCTCTTGGAAGGCATCTAACGAAGCGTCGGTTCTTACTTATATGAACGCCACCGCTACCGACATGGCACTCGGCTTAACAGGATCTGGCACTCGTGAGGCTTACGCAGCCGTTCGCTTCCCTCTTGACAGCTTAACAGCCTATGCAGGAAAGAAAATCACTTACATTTCTTTCAAACTTGCAAGCGTTGACCTCAAAACCGCCAATGTGTTTGTGATGATTGGTGAAGGTCAGGATATCGTATTTGAGCAACCTGTTGATGTGGCATCGCTCAAAATAGGCTGGAACGTGATTCGTCTTAACAAACCATTTGAAATTACTGGCGACACGCCTGTTGGTTTTGGCTATCATGTGACTTACGCTAATGGTGTGAAGCCTCACATTCTTGATGCAGGTCCTGCAACAGCACCTGGATTGAGCGATCAGATTTCTTCATCGGCAAGCGATGGCAGTTGGCAGTCACTCAAGAACAAGTTTAAACAAGACTACAACTGGCGTATTACTGCCACTATTGCTGATGCTGATACTGTTATTGCCTCAAAGAAAGCGGCTCGTGTGAAGGATGCTGGCGAAGAAGCATACAATGTGTATCGCGACGATAAGTTGATAGCATCCAACCTTTCAACTACAAACTTTGATGTGGAGAATGCAATTAACGGCACTTACACCGTTACTGCTGTGATTGGTAGTGAAGAATCTGCAAAGTCAAATGCTGTGGTCTTTGAAGCAGGCTTGAAGTTGGGCGACTTGAACGCTGACGGTAATATTGATGCTTCTGATGTTACAGTTCTTATCAACAAGGTGCTGGGAGTAACAGAGATTGCAGATGACATTTGCGACATCAATGGTGACGGAATTGTAAACGTAAGCGATGTTACCGCTCTCATCAATATCATTTTAGCGAAGTGATGTGAGTCACCTTTAGTATATAAAAGCTGAAGCCCCACATAGGGTTTCAGCTTTTTTTCGGTGCCATTGGTTAGTGGCTTATTTCTTGATGGTGATGTGCATTTCGCATTTTGCGCAGTCGCAATGCACCTCTAAAAGGCGGTCGCCTGTACGCAGGAAGAGTTTGTCGGGCAGTTGCTTGCCGCCTTTCTGCTTTTTGCATGCGCCGAGTTCGCGACGAATGCAGTATCGGGTGTGCATTACAGTGGGTGTGCCGTCGGGCATTTCACATTCAAGGGCTGGCTCGATAGATTCTGCGCCGTGCGCTTCATACACTTGGCGTGAGAGGTGGTTAGCCACGTTGTCGGCGTAAGTCAAATTCTTTGTGAAACATGGCGCATCGGCTTGCTCTGGCAAACGAAGCTGACGCTTGAATGTGATTCGCTGCGCACGGTTGAGCGCAATCACTGCGTCGCGTCGGAGTTGCGCCAACACCGAAGATGGAATGAATTTATCGCCCATCACCTGTGCGTTTGCAAGCTGGTAGATGGTGCCGCCTAATTTACCGATGGCCTGTGTTTGGCGTGGACCTTGGTCGCTTTTTGCAGCGTCCAACTCTGGACAGTCCACCGATTTCACGATGCGGTTGCCTCGCTCGTCGGAAAGTTGGAGATTGAGCGAACCATTTGCCCACCAGAGTTGTGCGTTGATAGCCACTTTGCGTTCGGCTGATTGTCCACTGAGCGCATCGTCAAATGCCTTGTCGTAGGTGCGGAACACAGGTGTGCCAGCTGCGATTGAGATGGACTTTGTCAGAATCAAATCAGCACCGTCCACCCTATTCACACGGAATCCCATATATTCGCCTTGCTGGTTGAAATAACTCAGTCCATCGCCGTTTGCTATTGAAGAAGATGTTGCGATTCTGATTGTTTTACCTTTGGCGTACAATACTTTACCAATAGGCTCGCCAAGTGATTTCGGAGTATTGAGCGAAGCCATTGACTTGCCATTTTCTGGGTGACGTTCTGTAAGGAAATACGAAGTGAAAGAGCGGTTGAAACTTTTGGAAAGTGCTGGCTCAAACGAGAGTTTCGAAACGCCGAACGATGCTCTCACATATTTATCGGCGTGCTTCGCTATCACACGGTCGAGAGCCTTGCGGTAGTATGAAACCACATTTTTCACATATCCGCTGTCTTTCAGTCGGCCTTCAATCTTTAGCGACGAAACACCGGCTTCAAGCATTGCTTCCAAGTTTTCGCTTGCGTTGTAATCTCGCAGCGAAAGAAGGTGCTTGTTCTTTTCCAGCACATTACCGTCGGCGTCGAGCAAATCAAACGGCAAGCGGCAAATTTGGGCGCACTCTCCCCTATTCGCACTTCTACCTTTCAGGCACTGGCTCACTTGGCATCGCCCGCTATAGCTTACGCACAAAGCCCCATGCACAAACGCCTCAAGTGGGGTGTTGGGCACAGTGGTGTGAATGGTGTTGATTTCGCTTAGTGTGAGTTCCCTTGCCATCACCAGTTGTGAGAATCCCATGCTTTCAAGGAACTTCGCTTTTTCTGGCGTGCGCAGGTCGCACTGGGTGCTTGCATGGAGCGCAATGGGCGGAATGTTCATGCGCAGAATGCCCAAATCCTGAATGATCAGGGCATCGACACCAGCCTCGTACAGCTCGTGAATCAAGCGTTCCACATTGTGGATTTCGTCGTCGTAGACAAGCGTGTTGACCGTAACGTAAACGCGTGCGCCATATTGATGCGCAAACTCTGCCACACGGGCAATGTCGGCGGTGGAATTACCAGCCGCCGCACGAGCGCCGTGGCTTTTTGCTCCCATATACACGGCGTCTGCTCCGTGCAATATGGCATCAATGGCAACACTTGCATCGCGAGCCGGTGCAAGCAATTCGATTACTCTTCGTTTATCTTTCATATTCAGTGCAAATTTACGAAAAAAGGCTGTATTTTCGGGGATTTAAGCATAGTTAGCAACTTTTACTATCAATTTTAGCAGTTTTTTAAGTTTTTGCGCTTGTTTTCTTGTAAATAATGAGTAATTTTGCAGTTTAGAACAAAAACGCTTTTAAATATAGCCAATGACTGGTAAAATAGTAACAATATTATGTGCTGCTGCACTGCTCACAAGTTGTGGTGAATACAACAAAGCCCTCAAGAGCACAGATTATAATTACAAATTCGAGTTTGCCAAACGAGCATTCGAGCAAAAGAAGTACACTCAAGCCTATACGCTCTTGGAAGATGTTCACACCGTTTTCCGTGGCACTCCAAAAGCCGAGGAAGCACTTTATCTGCTTGGTTTGAGCTACTACGAAAATAAGGATTACCTCAATTCTGGTTCGTATTTCAAGCAGTATTACACCCAATACCCTAAAGGACGATACACCGAGCTCGCTCGCTATTATTCAGGCTACGGCTACTATCTCGACTCGCCCGACCCACAGCTCGACCAAAGCGAAACTGTGAAGGCTATTGAGGAGCTCCAAGCGTTCCTCGATTATTTCCCAAAGAGCGACAAGGTGTCGATTGCGCAAAATGCCATTTTCGAGCTTCAAGACAAGTTGGTGTTGAAGCAACTGCAAAACGCTACGCTCTACTTCAACTTGGGCAACTATATGGGCAACAACTACGAAAGTTGTGTAATCACTGCCAAAAATGCAATTAAGGACTATCCTTACAGCAAATATAAAGAACAGCTTGAATTCCTTATTCTTAAAGCTCGCTTCAATGAAGCCAGCGAGAGTGTGGACGAAAAGAAAGAAGAGCGCTTCAACACGGTGATTGATGAATACTACTCATTCATCAACGACTATCCCGATAGCCAAAACCGAAAGGAAGCTGACAACATCTTCAAGATTGCAAGCAAACACGTGAACGACAAATAAGAAATAATTCAATATAAGATTCAATTACAATGGATTACAAAAAGACAAACGCACCGCAGACAACTACTGTAAACGACCTCATTGAACTTGCTAAGCCTACTGGCAACATCTATGAGAGTATTACCGTAATCAGCAAACGTGCCAACCAAATAGCCGCAGAAATGAAGAGCGATTTGGAAAAGAAACTTCAAGAGTTCGCATCAATGAGCGACAACTTGGAAGAAATTTCTGAAAACCGCGAGCAAATCGAGATTTCTCGCTACTACGAAAAACTTCCAAAGCCAACTCTCATCGCAACTCAGGAGTTTAAAGATGGCAAACTCTATTTCCGCAACACTGCCAAGGAAAAAGACGGTCTTGACTTCTAACGAAGAAGCCAAATAATCCTCAAAAGAAAATACAAAGCCACGGCTCGTAACCAAATTACAGCCGTGGCTTTTGTTGTGCCCACCATTCGCATAATGGTGGCAAAAAGGAAGCGGCACTTGCTTTGTGGTGCAAGTGCCGCTAAATTATTTATGAAAGAGAATATGCGGATTAGATAATGCCTTGTCCAATCATTGCGTGAGCCACCTTCATGAAGCCAGCAACGTTAGCACCCTTCATGTAGTTCATGTAGCCATCTTCTTGCTTACCATACTTCACGCATTGGTCGTAGATGTCCTTCATGATCTGATGGAGGTTCTTGTCAACTTCAGCAGCAGTCCAGTAGATGTGTTGAGCATTCTGAGTCATTTCAAGACCAGAAGTTGCCACACCACCAGCGTTCACAGCCTTACCAGGAGCGTAAACCATCTTTGCATCGAGGAATACGTCGATAGCTTCAGCAGTACAGCCCATGTTAGAAACTTCAGCTACGAGAAGCACCTTGTTGTCGCGGAGCATTTCAGCGTCAGCCTTGTTGATTTCGTTTTGAGTTGCGCAAGGCATAGCGATGTCAACTTTCTGTTCCCAAGGTTTCTTGCCAGCGAAGAATTGAGCGTTAGGGAATTTTTCTACGTATGGAGCGCAAACGTCGTTGCCAGAAGCACGAAGTTCGAGCATAGTTTGAATCTTTTCAGGAGTGTTGATACCATCTGGGTCGTAGATGTAACCGTCAGGACCAGAGATAGTCACAACCTTTGCACCGAGTTCGGTAGCCTTGGTTACTGCACCCCAAGCCACGTTGCCGAAGCCAGAGATAGCCACAGTCTTGCCATTGAAGTCAGTGCCGAGGTCCTTCAACATGCTCTGTACGAAGTAGCAAGCGCCGAAACCAGTAGCTTCTGGACGGATACGGCTACCGCCAAATTCGAAGCCCTTACCAGTAAGAGTACCGGTGCATTCGCGAGCGAGCTTCTTGTACATACCATAGAGGTAACCAACTTCACGACCACCTACGCCGATGTCGCCAGCAGGAACGTCGGTGTCAGGACCGATGTTGCGCCACAATTCAATCATGAAAGCTTGGCAGAAACGCATGATTTCAGCATCGCTCTTGCCGCGTGGGCTGAAGTCGGAACCACCCTTGCCACCACCCATAGGAAGTGTGGTAAGAGCATTTTTGAATGTTTGTTCGAAGCCGAGGAACTTCAGGATTGAGAGGTTCACAGAAGCGTGGAAACGGATACCACCCTTGTAAGGACCAATGGCGTTGTTGAATTGAACGCGATAACCGATGTTGTTTTGAACTTCACCCTTATCATCTACCCATGTTACACGGAAAGTGAAAATACGGTCTGGTTCAACCATACGTTCGATGATTTTTGCTTTTTCAAACTCTGGGTGCTTGTCGTACTCGTCTTGTACAGTAAGGAGAACTTCACGTACAGCCTGCAAATATTCCTTTTCACCAGGATGTTTTGCTTCGAGATCTGCTAAAATCTTATCAACATTCATGATAGATATTTTTTAAGTTAGTTAATAGTTGTTTATATATTATTTAAGCATATTTGTCGTTAGTCTGTATATCTAAAGACATGGCAAATATATAGCAAATTTTCAATATAGCAATACTTTTATGCAAAAATTTTTCTAAAAACTTCAAAAATTCACCACACATAATAGCAATTTGACAAATACCGCTCTATAAACGCCATTCTTTGTTGAAAAAATCCTCAAATCAATTCGTCATTCTTCGTTTTCATGGCAAAATGCTGGCGAAGGAATAAATATTGGTGTTTTTTATATTTTCATCGGAAAATGTGGTGCATTTCGTTAAATTATTATTAAATTTGTGTAATTAATTAGTAGCTGTTTTGATTTTATCAATAGATGAGGTGTGAATTTTAGAGATGAAAACGAGAGTTTAGAAATCTGGTTCAGCTATACAAGGTCAACGCTGCTTATTTTTTAAATCACTAAAATATTAACTATTTTAACTATTATGATGACTTTTACGAAGAAAATCTTCGCAATGCTGCTGATGCTCGTCGTTAGTACGACTGCATTTGCCGAGGTGAAGACTTGGTCCCACGTTTGGGACACATCTAAAGCTAATGGTGGTGAGGGGTTCTATCACATATCTAATAACGCAGATACTGTGCAAACCACCATGTTGAAACAACTTGAGTGGACCTATCGCGGCAACACTTCGGTTACCGCTTACTTGGCTTCTACTGGTCAGTATTTTGGTTCTGCCAAAAGTCCTGTGACACATGCCACACTTTCCACTTCGAAATTGCTTGGCAAAATTCTTTCGGTAAAGATTGAGGCTAAAGTTAAAGATGCTGCACAAGATGTGAAAATAGGTGTTTCGGTAAACGGTGTGAAATATGGCGACGCTTGCGCGCCAACCACCACACGAGCACAGTATGCTTTCACACCCGCTGGCGAGGCTCAAGAAGGTGAAATTTGTATCACCATGGATCAAACTTCGGAAACTAAGGGCATTATCTACTTCTTTAGTATGACCATTGAATATGATGGAATTGGCATTGTGAAGCCAGAGCCAAAAGACCCAGAATTGGCATATTCAAAGCAAGAGGTGACCGTGGAATCGGGCGACAATGCTCCTGCCAACTATTTGACAAATCCTTATAAGGTGTCGCCTATCACCTATTCCTGCTCCGACCTCACTCTCGCAGCGGTGAACAAGTCGGGTGAAGTGTTCACCACAGGCAAGAAGACTGGCACCGCTACTATCACCGCCACTTTTGCCGGCAATGACGACTATAAGGCTGCCACTGCCTCTTACACATTAAATGTGATTCCTAAGCCTGTGATTCCTGCTCCAGAAGTGAGCGTGAAGGGTGGCACTTTCACCGAGCCTGTGAAGGTGACTATCACCAGCACCGACTCGCTTTGCAAAGCCATTTGGTATAGCACCCAGCTCACTAATGTTGACGACATGGGCTACGACGACAAAACTATCATTGTGCCAGGCAAAACTGCGGAAGTGACCATCGACTCAACTTGCACCTTGCTCTGTGTGGCTGTAGGTGATAATAATGTGGGATTGCCAGCCAAGTACGATTTCGTTATGAATATTCCTTTGAAGGCTGATTTCACCGCAGAGGAAAGTTCGATGACTTATTATTCACAAGGTTGGAACAGCGTGGAAGAGGCTTCTACTTGGAAGTATTATGGCATCAGCGAAAAAACTTGGACGCTCTCTGATGCTGCTCCATTCTCTGCTGTACCTTCATTCACAAGCATCGATCCTAACAGCAAGTATTCTCTTACCATTTTCTACGACCAGAGTAAGCAACGAGAGCGTGCCGTGTCGCCAGAAATTGAGGTGAAAGACAATAGCAAAGCAGAGTTTTATCTTTGCTTTAGCGGCGTTTGGTTGTATTCTGCCAACTTGAAATTGATGGTGAATGATTTGACCGCTAACACTCAAACCACATTGTTTGACGCATTCAAGTGGGCTCAAGACAATTCTTTCGAAGGACCAAGTTGGGAAAAGTTCAGCCTCGATTTGGCTAAATATGCTGGTCATAAGTGCACATTTGAGTTTATCTACGAAGGCTCATACGGCGACAATATGGCTATCGACAACTTCAAACTCTTGCGTGAAGACGCGTCGGCTGATGCGAAAATCAACATTTTCGAGGGTGATGAAGTTCACTTCAAAGACCTTTCGCAAGGACACCCCACCTCATGGGAATGGACTATCGAAGGTGTAACACCATCTGTATATAATGAGAAGAATCCTGTTGTGAAATTTGAAAAAGCAGGTAAATACAATGTGAAACTTGTAGTGGCAAAGGGTGAAGAACGTGCTGAAACCACTAAACAGGAATATGTGGTGGTGAATGTGGCTGCTCCTAAGGCTCACATTGGTGTGCCCGAAGGCGCATACTATTCTCCTTATGCTTACGCATTTGTTCCTACCAATGTGCCATTGCAATTCAAGGACCTCTCTACTGGTAATCCAACCAGCTGGAAGTGGACTTTCAAGGGCACAGACGTGACCGAAAGCACCGAGAAAGATCCAGTTGTCACCTATACACAAGAGGGCAAATTTGGTCTTGAACTCGTAGTGGAAAATGCATCGGGCTCGGCTCGCGATTTCCTTGTAGATGCAATTCAAGCAGGTGGCACTCAAGAGGTTTGGAATATCTCATCCGACGAACTTGACCAAATTGGAAGTGTTGAACTTGGCTGGTATGGTAACTATGCTGGCACCAACTGGTTGGGCATGAAGTCGTTTGCAGAACGCTATCACAAGCCTATCGTTGACGCGCAAATCGAAGGTGTGACCATCTATTTCGACAACACTAAGGCTACTGATCAAAATGCAGAAATGACGGTGACCATCTGTTTGCCAAACGAAAAGGGTATGCCAGGTGAAGTGATTGCGACTGCTAAAAAGAAGATGTCGGAATTGGTGAGTGACCCAAATGAAGTGAAACCTACCGTATTCCAGTTTGCTGCTCCTGTCGCCGTAAACTCAGACTTCTTTGCAGTGGTTACTGGTTTTCCAAATGCCGATTCCGACAAGGTGAACATTCTTTGTGTGAGCCGTGGCGAAAATGGCCGCAACTCAGCTTATCACTTGCTCGAAGATGAGGACGAAAACAATCAGCCTCTTGGCACTTATACATGGTTTGAGAGCGTTGATCAACCATTGTCGATGTGTATTGCGCCTCAAATGAGTTATGTGGTGAAGGAACCAACTGCAATTACCGACGTGACCAACACCAACACCGAGGTGGTGAAGACTGGTATCTACGACATTATGGGTCGTAAACTCTCTGCTCCACAAAAGGGCTTCAATATCATCAACGGCAAGAAGGTGATAATTAAGTAAGCGAGAAACGACACTAATCCTAATTAAATAAAGAATGAGCGTAAGGCAATTGGCCTTGCGCTCATTTCTTTTCGTATGCGATTTGGGTACCCCAATTCGTACATTGGTCGAAGCCCCAATGACTGATTTGGGTTAAACTTCGTCGGCTGCGTAAAGGAATTGTTGAGTTGGAAGCGTGTAGTCGAAGATTTCGCCATCTTTGAAGAAACGCTTCAACTCCACTGTGGCATTTTCAAGCGAATCGCTGGTGTGAATGATATTTTCTTGGAACGACATGCTGAAATCGCCACGTATAGTGCCAGGGGCGGCTTTACGACCACAGGTGGCACCTGTCATTTGACGGACCACTTCCACAGCACCAACGCCCTCATAGCAGCATACCACCACAGGGGTTATCATCATTGAGTCTTTCAATTGTTGGAAGAAAGGTTTGTCGGCAAGATGGGCATAATGCTCGCTCATTTGCTCGTCGGTGAGTTGGCACATTTTCATGCCGGCAAGGCGGAGACCTTTTTGTTCGAATCGTTTTGTTACTTCACCTACCAAACCTCTTTGTAGGCATGATGGTTTCAAGATTACTAAAGTTTTTTCCATTTTGGTTAAGTATTATTTTATTGATAATTGTATTACATTCTGTTTACAAAGTTAATACTTTATCAACTAATCACCACCACGCTTCTAAAAAAAGTTTAAAATACACCTTTTTTACATTGTGGTTTTATTTCTTTTGGGATATTATAAGTAACTTTACTAAATAAATTTAAACTTTGGATTACTGGGCAAGTCTAAAATCCGAAATTAAATTGAACAACAATTTTAAACTATCATACATTATGAACTACAGATTAACTGCTTTATTAGGCGTCGGGCTGTTGAGTTTGGGCACACTTGTTCAAGCACAGGACTTCGACGACATCTATTACGATGGTAGTGAATCTCCAAAGCCTACAGAGAAAGTCATTACCACACCTGTAAGAACTTCTCAAGTAAGCTCTGCCACCATGAGCACAACGCCACGGCGTTACCGCATACCGGTAAACACTGGCTCATCGGCCGCAAGAAGCGACGATGAATACAACCGCCGTGGAGCTTATAGCCGTGACGCAAGAGTTGACACGCTGGCTGCCGACTCTTCTTATATGGATGAGGGCAAATTCGCCAACACCGAGCGTATTGAGCGTTTCTATAATCCTGACGTTGTGAATGGTTCGGGCGATGATGAACTGATCACACTGTATTACGACACCACTCCTACCGTGAACATCGTGGTGGGTAGCACCTTCCCTACTTATGATTGGGGCTGGGGCGTGGTTGCCGACCCTTGGTATAGCCCATGGTATTCTGCTTGGTATGGTCCAAGCTGGCGATGGAATTGGGGTTGGTGTAGTCCTTGGTACAGTTCATGGTACGACCCTTGGTATGGTCCAAGCTGGTCGTGGAGCTATTCATGGTACAACCCATGGTATGGCCCAAGTTGGTCGTGGCATCACCCTTGGCATGATTCATGGTATTACCCATCAGGTCACTATTGGGGACACAACTACTATTCAGGCAATGGTCGTCGTCCGGGTGGTAGCACCTATGGTGGTGGCGCAGACGTGAGCGGTGGTCGCCGCCCAGGCAATTACGCATCACACAACGGATCATCATTGGGCACACGCCGCCCCGCTACCAATAATAATTACAGCGGTAGCACTAATAGATATGGCTCAACAAATGTGTCGGGCGGACGTCCAGGTTATGTTACAAGTGGTAGAGGTATGGGCAATATTGGCTCAAACTCCACCTACACTCGCCGTCCATCATCGTCGGTGACCACTTCGCCATCTTCTTTCAACCATGGTCGTCCAGGCTACGCCACTCAACAGGCTCCACGATCTACGTATGAAACCCGCTCTACCTCACGCAGCTACGAACGCTCATCTTCGTCATCAAACTGGGGCGGAGGCCGCAGTAGTGGCAGCTATTCAAGCGGAGGTTACTCTGGAGGCCACTCTGGTGGTGGATTCTCTGGAGGTGGAGGCCGTCGTCGCTAATTTATTCTTAACAACAATAATGCAGAACATTTAATCACAACAATTAGAGAAATGAAAAAATTATATATAGGTCTGATGGCTTTCACAATGCCACTGTTGGCAAGTGCGCAAGAAACGTTTGATGCTTTACAAATGTCGCAAACCGAGCTTCGCGGTACATCACGCTTCCAGTCGATGGCTGGCGCGTTTGGCGCTCTCGGTGGTGATATTTCCACGCTCAACCAAAACCCTGCCGGTGTGGGTGTGTATAGAAGCAGCGATGCCAACTTCACGATTGGCTTGGACTTCAACAGCAGCGAAACTTCCACCATTACCGACAATAAAACCAAATTCAGTGCGCAGTCGGTAGGTTATGTGGGCGCAATTAAGCTCAACAACGACATTATGCCAAACCTCAATGTGGGCTTTAGCTATAATCGTGTAATGGACTTCAATCGTAGATACAGAGGCTATCAGAATGGCTCTCCCACATCTATCACCAATTATATTGCGGCTAATACAGGCAATTGGACCCCCGACGACCTTTCACAAATTGGCAGTAACAATCCTTACTACAACAGTAATGCGCCATGGGCAAGCATTTTGTCGTACAACAGTTATCTGATTAACCGCAACAACAATCAGTGGCAAGGCCTCTATGGCGATGGCACATCTGCTTATAGCGAATTTGAGGTGCAGCAAAAAGGGCATAAGGACGAATATTCCGTGAACCTTGGCGGTAACATTATTAATAAGGTGTATTGGGGCGTTGGCGTAGGCATCATTGACTTCACTTACGACAACTACCAATATTACGGCGAATCGCTCAAGAATGCCTATATTGCCAATATCCATAACAATAATATTGAACTTGGCAATGCCGACTTTGGTTATGAAAACTTCCTTCACACTGTGGGTACGGGTTACAACTTCAAGTTGGGCGTAATCGTTAAGCCTGTGAATGAACTCCGCTTCGGTGTAGCATTCCATACTCCAACCTATTACGATATGAAGGACAGCTATAAGAGCAATGCAAGCTTTGAGATGAGCAGTACTGAAGCCAACAAATACCACGGCACTAACGAAACTGGCGAAAAGGGCTATTACGATGAAGTGCGCTACACATTGAAAACCCCTTGGCGCTTTATCGGTAGTGTGGCGGCAGTGCTTGCGAAATCTGCAATCTTGAGCTTCGATTATGAATATGTGGATGTTCAGTCGATGCGTGTTTGCGACGATAATGGTGATGAGTATTTGAGCACCACCGACAATATCAAGAGTTATACCAAGGCTCAGCATATTTTCCGCTTTGGCGCTGAATACCGCCTTACTCCTAACTGGAGCATTCGTGCTGGTTATTCGATGCAAAAGTCGCCAGTGGTGGAAGAAGTTGTGAACAATCAAGTGGGCGTTGTGACTGTTAATAGCAATCCTACCTACGAGTTCAACAACGATATTCAGTACATTACCGCAGGTATCGGCTACCACTACAAGAGTTTCTACTGCGATATGGCATACGTTCACAAAGAGCGCAAGAGCCAATACAACGCATTCTCGCCAATGGTTTACGGTGCTGGACAAGTTGAACCTAATGTGTATAGCGAGGTGAAGGACAACAACAACCGCGTGACACTCACTCTCGGCTTCCGTTTCTAAACATTCATTGATTTTGAAATCAGATTGAAAAGAATGAAATACTATGGTCGGCTGCTTCTTTCGAGAGGCAGCCGACTTTGATTATTCAAAAGATTTTTACTAACTTTGAATATTCAATTACGCACACCGATGAACGACAATACTCCTGTAAATATCGACCTCGACAACCCCGAATTTCAATGCGCATGGAACCTGTTGCAGAACACCCACAAGTCGGTTTTCCTGACAGGTAAAGCTGGCTCAGGTAAGAGCACTTTTCTGAAATATATCTGCAAGAATACGAAAAAGAAGAACATTGTGCTCGCCCCTACTGGCATATCTGCCGTGAATGTGGGTGGGCAGACGCTTCATTCCTTTTTTAAGATTCCATTCAAGCCCCTACTTCCCGACGACCCCGAATTTTCGCCGCGCAAAATTCGCCAAACGCTGCGATACAGCAAGGATAAGGTGAAAATTATCAGAGAACTGGAACTTATTATTATTGACGAGATTTCAATGGTGAGGGCTGATATTATCGATTTCATCGATAAGGTGCTTCGTGTGTACTCCAACAATATGCGCGAACCTTTTGGTGGCAAGCAGTTGCTGTTTGTGGGCGATGTTTTCCAGTTGGAGCCTGTGGTCACTCGTGATATGCGGGATATTCTCAGCCGCTTCTATACTCAATTCTTTTTCTTCAATGCACGAGTGTTTGGCGACCTTGGTTTGGTGCCTATCGAATTGCAAAAGATGTATCGCCAAACCGACAACACATTCCTTTCGCTACTCGACCGTGTGCGCAACAATCACGCCTCTGCGCAAGATATTGCGCAACTGAATCAGCGCTACAATCCCAACTTTACAGATAATGGCGAGTTTGTGATTACGTTTGCCATGCGGCGCGACACCGTGGATGCCATCAACGATGAGCACATGCGTGCGCTCACCACTCCTGAATATACATTTACGGGCGTAATCACCGATAAATTTCCCGAAAACGAACTGCCTACGAGCAAGGAACTTGTGCTCAAGCAAGGCGCGCAGGTGATTTTTATTCGCAACGACAAGGATAACCGTTGGGTGAATGGAACTTTGGCAAAAGTGTATGAGGTGAGCGACGACACGCTGAAAGTGGAAATGGAGAATGGCGAAATCTACAAGCTCGAAAGGGAAATGTGGGAGAATATGCAATACACCTACGATGAAAAAGAAAAAAAGATTATCGAAAGTGTGTTGGGCACGTTTTCTCAATTCCCCATTAAGCCGGCTTGGGCACTCACCGTGCACAAGAGCCAAGGTCTCACATTTAATAATGTGGTGATTGATTTTGGTGGTGGAGCGTTTACTTCGGGGCAGACTTATGTGGCACTTTCGCGATGCACCACCCTTGAGGGTATCACGCTGCTCAAGCCCCTCAGTGCACGCGACATTATCGTCAGCACAGCCGTGGTGGCGTTTAGCCGAAGTTTCAACGACAAACTCATTATTGAGAATGCGCTGCGTCAGGAAAAGGCTGCGTCGCTTTACCGAAAAGCGGTACATGCTTTCGACCATTTTGAGTTTTCTGATAGTGTGCAAAGTTTCGTTGAGGCGATGATGATTGATGATGTGTCGAAAAATCCATCGGTTCACCGCCTGATTGCACAAAAGCTTTATCGCTTCAATGCGCTGAACAAGAAAATCAAATCGCTGGAGGATGTGATTGATGCCCAGAATTTGCAATTCCGCCAACTTGCAGAAGAATATACCGAAATGGGCAAGCAATCGCTTGGATATGGCGATTTTGTGAGTGAGGATGAAGTGCCTTACGGTAAGGTCAACAAGTTCGACGAGATTGCCTTTAAATCGGCAAATGCGAATTTCGATAAAGCCATTCGCCTCTGCCCCACTTACACGCCTGCTTATGTGGGAAAAGCTCATTTGCTTTATTCCGTGGGCGAGGCAGAGGAAGCTGAGCGCCTCTATAAGAAAGCGCTTGAAGCCGTGCCTAATTCCTTTGAGGTGCATTTGGCGCTTGGCAACTTGTATTCCGACTTGAAAGATGTGCAGGAAGCCATCAAGAGTTACAAGCGTGCCATTAAAGCCGACAAGAAAGCACCGCAGCCCTACGAGGCATTGGCTGGCATTTTTGGGCGTATGGGATTAGAGGATAAAGCGGAAGAGTGTGAGGAAAAGGCAGAGCGCCTCCGCAAAGCGCAAACCAAATCCCGCAAAAAACGCAAGAAATAAACCATCACTAAATAAACAACATGTGGGGCGCGAAACCATTCGCGCCCCACAACTATTTTAAGGTTATAGTATTAGTGATGGAAGAAATTTTACTTCATGAAATTATTCAATGAGAATATTGGTTAAAGCGGTCACATCGCTCACGTACACATCCCCATTGCCGTCAACATCGCTGCGAGTGATGCTGAATATATTTGCCAGTGGACTTTAAATCCGCCTCTATAGTGTAAATATTGTTGTGGAAAATGGTGATTTGCTTTTCCTTCATCTATTGTTCTTAAGTTGTTTTGTTGTATGTAAATATTTGATGTTTGGTTTATTGGCTCAAAATTATGCAATTATTTATTTCCGCCATTCATGTGGTGGTTGATTTCTTCTACTATTATGATGCAATCGTTTGCACAGCACTCCCCTTTCTGTGCTCTTTTTGTTGTGGAATTTGGAATTTAGCGGAAAAACTGTTTGAAATATGGCAGATTTTTCGGAACTTTGTATATAATAAATAAAACAAACATGCGTTTACGTCACATTTTCATACTTTTAATCTTGTTTGTGTTGGTTTTCACGGCATCATCGTGCGTGAGTAGAGTCATGTACGAAGACGGCCAATTCGACAGCACAGATATGCTTGAAAATGCCGACGACATATTCCTTCTAAACAGCGAAATCAACCAAGACGACGATTTCCACGACTAATCCCCCACCAGTGAACATTAGAAGTCATCAATCACCGTCGCTATATACTAATATAGTGAGGCCGTTCATTTTGTCCACAGTCAAAGCCCTTATGAGCCGACAAATGGACTAAAATTTCTATAACCATTCCTCGTAAGTCAATCGGAAAAATGTTTTGGAAAAATGGTTTTTCTTTTAATGAAATTGAAAAGTGGTGTTTAGATTATTAATTTAGTTTAAAAACACGCCAAAAGGTATTGACAATTTGAATTATTGATGTACATTTGAATAACTTTTTAAAAGTTAAATTTTAACGATTAAAATTTTAAATAAAGAATTAATTTAACATATTTGATATGAAAAAGAGTAAAAAGTTAGCTTTCGCAACCATCGCGAGCTCAGTTTTGTTAAGCGCCACCACCGCTTACGGCGTGACTAAGGCGACAGTGAACGACGTGTTTATTCCATCAGGCGAGCAAACCAACGGTTTTGTGAACACCACAAGCAGAGGTTTTGCCGGACAGCCCGACTTCACACAAGTGGCAGAACACACCATCAACTCTGTGGTATCAATTAAGAATTACGCCAACGCTCGTCAACAGCAATTCCAAGACTGGGGTGGCGGTTTCGATCCATTTGAATTTTTCTTCGGCCCTGGCATGGGACAGCAACGCAAGCAGCAACAGCCTAAGCAGAGAAGCGAAGGCAAGCCTCAGTTGCGCGGTTCTGGTTCTGGCGTCATTATCAGTGCCGATGGCTATATCGTGACCAACAACCATGTGGTGGACGGTGCCGACAAACTCACCGTTACGCTCAACAACAACGATGAATACAACGCGCGTGTGATTGGCACCGATGCCAACACCGACTTGGCACTCATCAAAATCACTCCCGAAAAGGGCAAAACCCTCGACCCTATCTCGTTTGGCAATAGCGACGATGTGAAGGTGGGCGAATGGGCTGTGGCTGTAGGTAATCCTTTCGGCTTCAACTCTTCAGTTACCGCTGGTATTATCAGTGCTAAAGGCCGTGGCGTGAGCGAAGGCAGCGTGGGCATCAAATCGTTTATTCAGCACGATGCAGCAGTTAACCCTGGCAACAGTGGCGGCGCACTGGTCAACACCGATGGCGACCTTATTGGCATCAACACTATGATTTATTCACAAACCGGCAACTATGCAGGTATCTCATTCGCCGTGCCAAGCAACATTGTGAAGAAAATCGTGACCGACCTGAAGCAATATGGCACCGTGCAACGTGCAGTGCTCGGCATCAGTTACGAAGAACTCAATGCAGAAAAGGCTAAAGAACACAAAATCACTGCTACAAAGGGCGGCATTTATGTGGCTAAGGTGAGCGATGGCGGTGCTGCTATGGACGCTGGCATCAAGGAAGGCGACGTGATTGTGAAACTCAATGGCGCAGAGGTGAAAAACAGCGGTGAAATGCAAGAGGAAATGAGCAAGTTGCGTCCTGGCGACAAAGCCACTATCCAATACTATCGCGACAATAAACTTAAAACCACTACCGTTACTTTCAAGAACGACCAAGGCACCACAAGCATCACCAAGAGCAGCGACTTCACTTCGTTGGGCTGCGCATTCATGGCACTGACCAGCAAGGAGAAGGAGGATCTCGATATCACCAACGGTGTGAAGGTGACTGGATTGAAGGACGGCAAGTTTAAAGCCAACGGCATCAAGAACGGCCTCGTAATCACTGCCATCAACGACCAGAGCGTGAACAGCAGCGATGATGTGGAAGAAATCTACAATTCAATCATGCAATCAAAAGACACCGACAAGGTGATGCTGATTAAAGGTTTCTACGAAACTGGACGTAAAGTATATATCGCCGTAAATATTGCAGACGATGAAAAATAATTAAAACACTCAGACATAGGCACTGTAAACGCCGGGGCTCACCGCCTCGGCGTTTCTTTTTATATTCGGGATAAAAAAACTTAAAAATGTCCCATTTCATCGCATTTTTTAGGCAAAATACCAATTTGGCACAGTTTATGACACCTTATATATGTAGAAGCCAACTTAACACAGGAGTGTCGAAGCACAATCTATATTTAAGAACTCGGACTAATAGAATCCAGAAAATCACAAGAAGGCTTTCCTGACACGACCTTGAATAAAATGGTAACTAACAAGCAGTACCCATTACCGAGTATTGCCTTGAAAACACAACTTAGTTTTTCATCATTAAAAATTTCATCAGAATGCGACAATTCAAAATCGGAAACTCAATCACTGTACGCGAACCTATCCTTGACACCTATTTGCAGGAAATCAGTAAAATCGAAATGATTACACCCGATGAGGAAGTGGAACTTGCTCACGAAATCAAAATGGGCGACCAAAATGCTAAACAGCGACTGATTACAGCCAACCTTCGCTTCGTGGTGTCGGTGGCTAAGCAATACCAGAACAAGGGGTTGAGTTTGTGCGATTTAATCAACGAGGGCAATATCGGGCTCATCAAAGCAGCTGAGAAATTCGACGACACTTATGGCTTCAAATTTATTTCTTACGCTGTGTGGTGGATTCGTCAGTCCATTCTCCAAGCCGTGGCTGAGCAATCGCGCCTCGTGCGCTTGCCCATGAACCAAGTGGGCACACTCAACAGCATCAACAAAGCCATTACCGCCTTTGAGCAAAAGCACGAGCGACGTCCATCGCAAGACGAACTTGCCCAGTTGCTCGACCTCTCTGTCGACAAAATACAGAGCACTATCCTCTCTGCCGGCAAATCGGTGTCGGTCGACGCTCCATTTGCCGAGCCCGACGACAGCAACAGCCTTCTCGACATTCTGCCCAACGACGACACCCCCACCACCGACTCCGGGCTCCAGCAAGAAGATCTCAGCAAGGAGGTGAGCCATTCGCTTAACCTGCTCACCAAACGCGAGCAAGGCATTCTGCGTATGGCGTTCGGCATAGGTTGCCCGCAGAAAAGCCTTGATGAAATCGGTAACTACTACGAGCTCACACGCGAGCGCGTTCGCCAAATCAAAGAGCGCGCCATACGCCGACTACGAGGCAGCAGAAGCGTCAACCTCATTCCTTTCATTAGCCAGTAAGGAGTGGTGGAAATGCGCTAATTTTCTGTTTGACAAAATTTTCACAGGTAAATATACCTCTTAATTCAATAATTTTTAGTATCTTAGCACGATAAAAACTCTGTTTACTAATAAATGAGACAACTTAAGATTACAAAGTCGATCACCAATCGCGAGAGTGCCTCGCTTGATAAATATCTGCAAGAGATTGGCCGTAAGGACCTTATCACCGTAGATGAAGAAGTGGAGCTCGCTCAAAAGATTAAGCAAGGTGATCAGGCAGCTCTCGACAAACTTGTAAGCGCGAATCTTCGATTCGTCGTATCTGTGGCAAAGCAGTATCAAAACCAAGGATTAAGTCTCCCCGACTTGATCGACGAAGGTAACCTCGGCCTCATCAAGGCAGCCCAGAAATTCGATGAAACTCGCGGTTTCAAGTTCATCTCTTATGCAGTATGGTGGATTCGTCAATCCATTCTTCAAGCTTTGGCAGAACAGTCACGCATCGTTCGTCTGCCGCTCAACCAGGTTGGTTCACTCAACAAAATCGGTAAAGCCCTCCAGCGATTTGAGCAAGAAAACGAACGTCGCCCATCTCCAGCCGAACTGGCGGAGCAGCTCGACGTGCCTGTTGAAAAAATTGCCGACACCATGAAGGTGTCAGGTCGCCACGTATCTGTTGATGCTCCATTCGTTGATGGCGAAGACAACAGCCTCCTCGATGTGCTTCCAAACGAAGATTCGCCAATGGCCGACTCTTCCCTCACCCAGGAATCACTCTCTAAGGAAGTGAACCGCGCCCTCGAACAGCTCAACCCACGCGAACGCGACATTCTCAAAATGTTCTTCGGCATCGGTTGCCAAGAAATGACACTTGAAGAAATTGGTGCTAAGTTCGACCTCACTCGCGAACGTGTACGCCAAATCAAAGAGAAAGCCATACGTCGCCTCAAAGGCCAAAAGAGTAAACTCCTCAAATCATATTTGGGTTAAAAGACACAGCATTCGCAAAAAAATTACCGCTCTGAAAGTTTCCACACTTTCGGAGCGGCTTTTTTTTAGGTGATGATTATTGCTGCTGTTGTTACTTTAACCCAAATCGGTCATTAGGGCTTGTGGTATTTCGGAATTTTAGAAGAATGAATTTTGCTTGTCTTTTAATGAGTGATAGCGAGCTATTACGAATTAAAAACAAGCAAAAGGCATCTTATAAAAGCCGAAAGGCCGCAAGAAGTAATCAAAAAAAAACTAATACGTCCTAATGACCGATTTGGGTTTAATCAACTGTGTTTTTTCTTATCGGGGATTATATAAGTGAAAGAGCCAAGCTTTGGGGCTTGGCTCTTTTTGGGGTGCCTTAATCTTTTGGATTTGGGCAAATTTGGATTAGAACATTTTTTCTGGGTAAACACCGGTTGCGTGGAGTTCAGCGAACTTATCAACCACACCTTGACGGTCTTGGCTGTAAGTTACACCAAACCATTTTGATTCGGTGGTGAGCACCTTAACAGATGCTTTGCCTTGCTTAACCAGCTCGTTGATAAGCGTAGGAATGAAGAATTCGCTCTTTGGCTTATCGATGTTTTCTTTGAGGAATTTTACGAAATACTCTTCGCTGTACTTGAAGTAGTCGGGAGTGAAACCCCAGAAGTTCATCGACACTGGAGTGTCAGGAGCGATAACTTGTTCCACACCGTTTTCGTCGGTGAAAGAGATTTTGTGTTCAGCGTTGTAGCCGATGCTTGTGCGCTCAACTACGCCAGTGAGATAGTCGCCCTCTTTCTCGCAAACGCCACGAGACACAGTGCCACTTTCGCTCAAAGTGTTGCCCACCTTGAAGCCCACCATTGAATATTTGTTGGTAGAGCCTTCTTCAAGGCTTGACAATTCCTTTGCCATTACCTCGAAGCTGTTACGGCCATAGTAGTCGTCGCTGTTGATGATGGCGAAAGGTTCGTTGATCACGTTCTTGCCCATCATCAAAGCGTGGTTAGTACCCCAAGGCTTTGTGCGTTCGGCTGGGCAAGTAAAACCTTCTGGAAGGTCGTTGATTGATTGGAACACCACTTCTGTAGGAATATGGTTTTCGTATTTCGACAAGATTTTGGTACGGAAATCCTCTTCAAAATCTTTGCGGATAACGAATACTACCTTACCAAAGCCACTTTGGATAGCGTCGTAGATAGAGTAGTCCATAATAGTTTCCCCGTGAGGTCCAAGACCGTCGAGTTGTTTCAAACCGCCATATCGGCTTCCCATGCCGGCGGCGAGAACAAATAAAGTTGGTTTTGACATAATTTGTTTGATGTATTTATAAAGTTGATTTTAGAAAAAGTTCAATTATTCCACTTTGTGTGCACCGTCGCTAATCACCACGTCGATGATGATAGGCTCAATGCCATATTTTTCGTTGAATTTTGTTTTTGCAGTTTGCACAAATGTGTCGTAAAGATTCTCTTTCACGAGGTTGATGGTGCAACCGCCGAAGCCTCCGCCCATGATTCGTGAACCAGTCACGCCACATTCCTTAGCCACGTCGTTGAGGAAGTCGAGTTCTTCGCAGCTCACTTCGTAGTCTTTAGAAAGACCGTGGTGGGTTTCGTACATGCGCTGTCCTACGGTTTCGTAGTCGCCTTTCTCAAGAGCTTCGCACACGTCGAGGACACGTTGCTTTTCGCCAATCACATACACGGCACGCTTGTAATCCTCGTCGCTGATTTGATCCTTCGCTGCTTCAAGCATCGACATGTCGGCATCGCGAAGAGTTTCCACACCGAGGGTTTTCGCCACGCGTTCGCATGATTCACGACGCTTGTTGTAGGGCGAATCCACGAGTTCGTGCTTCACTTGTGAATTTACGAGCACCAATTTGTAGCCCACAGGCTTGAATGGGAAATACTTAAATTCAAGTGAGCGGCAGTCGAGACGCATCAAGCAGTCTTTTTTGCCGAATACGGAAGCGAACTGGTCCATGATGCCGCAGTTCACGCCGCAATAGTTGTGCTCGGTGGATTGACCAATTAGTGCAAGTTCAAAAATACTAATCTTGTTGTCGTTAAACAAGTCGTTGAGTGCATAAGCGAAGCAAGATTCGAGCGCTGCTGATGACGATAAACCTGCTCCGAGAGGCACATTGCCAGCAAACACTGCGTCGAAGCCTTTCACCTCGAAACCGCGTTTTATCACTTCACGGCACACGCCAAACACATAGCAAGCCCATTGCTCGGCAGGTTTGTCCTCTTCCCTCAAGCCAAATTCTGTGTATTGGTTCATGTCAACGGAATACAATCGCACTTTGTCGGTGCCATTGATATTAATCGCTGTCATGATATATTTGTCGATTGCTCCAGGAAAAACGAAGCCACCATTATAATCAGTGTGCTCACCAATCAAGTTGATGCGACCAGCTGACGCATAAAAGATTGGGTTGCTCGAAAAACGCTCTGTGAAAGCCGTTCTAAGTTTATCTTTCATCATTTTTAGTATTTTGAAGGTCGTTATAAAAATTCAACTTACGAATTTACAATTTTTTTTACTTTTGTACTAATTTTTTGGAAAAATTTGTCGAAATGTTCAGCAAAATTGCCTGAAATTAGCCGTTAATCAATTCCTCAATCTTTTGTGCGAGGACTTCTTTGGTGGAAGAACCCACGTGGCGGTTTTTCAATTCACCGTCTTTGAAAAAGAGGATTGTAGGAATGCTGCGGATTGAGAAATCTACAGGAAGGTCTTCGCCTTCATCAACATCGTATTTGCCGATGAGAACTTTGCCCTCATATTCAGTTGCCAACTCATCTACAATGGGAGCGATGTGCTTGCAAGGTCCACACCATTCTGCCCAAAAGTCAATCACTACAGGTTGCCCTGATTCTATCGCTTGTTTAGCGTTTTCGTCGTTAAATGTATAAGCCATATTTGTTTGTTTTTTTATGTTGTTTGTTTGTCGTTTTTTTAATTGATGCTAAATTCCATTTCCATACTTTCAAGTGTTTTCAGCACCTGTTTGTTGATAGGAATTTTATATTGTGAGCGCATGTCCACATAGTGCTTCCTGTCGTCGGTAAAGATACGGAAGTTGAGGTTGCAACGGTTTTCCGTTGATTCAGTCATCGTTTCTTTCAGTGGCGAGAGGTCGGCAAACCTGTCTTCTGGCACTTGAATGGTGAGGTTGGATAGCAGTTTTCCTTTCACTTCATCGAGTGGAGTGATGCTCGCTATATTGAAACTGATACGATCGTTGAAGCGCCCCTTTTGGAACACCCCCTTCACCATAATGGCGAGCCCTTTGATGCCAAATTTGTTGAAATTAATATAACTGTTGCCAAAGAGCATCAAATCGTATTTTCCGGTGTAGTCCTCGATCACGATTTTACCGTATTTATTTCCCGAACGCGCCTCTTTTTCCTCGTACGAAGTAATCAAACCGCCGAAGGTCACCTCTTGGTTGAGCTCGCTTGCCTTCTTCTCCATGTCCGCAAGTTTGGTGTTGCAGCCGTAGGTGAGTTCGAGATAGAATTGGTCTAATGGGTGAGCAGAAAGATAGATGCCCACCAACTCTTTCTCTTGATTCAGACGGAAGAGGTCGCTCCACTTTTCGGGGTTTGGGATTTCGGGCTTGGCAATTTCAATTTCATCAGAGTCGCCGAACAGACAGATTGCCGCTTCTGATTTCGCATGGCGGTAATTTTGCGCATATCGAATCAGCACATCGGAGAATCGTTGTCCATTGTCGTTTTCGTGGAAATATGCTTCACGGCTCACGTTCGTGAAACAGTCCAATGCACCTGCAATGGCGAAACATTCAAGTGCTTTGCGGTTGAACGACGACAGGTCGATACGCTCAAGCAAATCGAAAATGGATGTGAACGGACCGTTGTCGGTGCGCTCTTTGATAACGGCTTCAACGGCTGCGGTAGGCACACCCTTGATGGCGGCAAGACCGAAGCGAATCTCCCCTTTCTTGTTTGCACCGAAGTTGGCGAAACTCTCGTTGATGTCGGGTCCAAGTGTGGCGATGCCCATCGACTTACATTCGTCCATCAATTTAGTGATTTCCTTGATGTCGTTTTTGCGTCGAGTCATAATCGCTGCCATAAATTCGGCAGGATAATGCGCCTTCATATAGCCAGTTTGATAAGCTACCCAAGAATAGCATGTGGCGTGTGATTTGTTGAACGCATAGGAAGCAAACTTTTCCCAGTCGGACCAAATCTTTTCCAAAATATCGGGGTCGTGACCATTTGCTTTACCTTGCTCAATGAACTTTGGCTTCATTTGGTCAACGATGTCTTTCTTCTTCTTACCCATCGCCTTACGCAAAGCATCACTCTCGCCACGGGTGAAGTTTGCCAACAGACGCGACAGGAGCATCACCTGTTCTTGATACACGGTGATACCGTAGGTGTCCTTCAGATATTTCTCCATGATAGGAATATCATAGGTGATGAGCGAAGGATTATGTTTACGCTTGATGAAGTCGGGAATGTAGTCCATTGGACCCGGACGATACAGCGCGTTCATGGCAATCAAGTCCTCAAACACGGTTGGGTGAAGTTCGCGCAAGTATTTCTGCATACCAGCAGATTCAAACTGGAATGTACCCACGGTTTGTCCTCTTTGGTAGAGTTGATAGGTGAGTTCGTCATCGATAGGAATGGTATCGATGTCAACATCAATGCCTCTTGAAAGCTTCACATTCTTCACCGCCTCCTTCAACTCCGACAGCGTTTTCAATCCCAAGAAGTCCATCTTAATCAAACCTGTAGATTCGATCACATGGCCGTCGTATTGGGTGAGCATAGTGCGCTCTTCTGGGAAATCGGGGTCGGCAGCAGTGGAAACAGGCACCCAGTCGCTAATGGGGTTTGCACAGATGATAAAACCACATGCGTGAATACCTGTGTTGCGAGTGGTGCCCTCAAGTTGGCGGGCGTATTTGATAGTGTCACGCTCCACAGGGTCGCTCGACTGCTCTGCGTCTAATAGTTCAGGAGTGTATTTGATGGCGTTGCCAAGGTTCATTTTCGCTCCATCGGGAAGACGGTCGGGAATAGCCTTACAAAGCGCATTGGCTTTTTCCAAAGGCAATTTCTTCACGCGAGCCACGTCTTTAATAGAGTTCTTGGTCGCCATTGCGCCGTAAGTGATGATGTGGGCGCAATTCTCATGCCCATATTTGTCCATCACCCACTTCAGCACCCATTTGCGACCATCGTCATCAAAGTCGGTATCAATATCAGGGAGGTTAACACGGTCGGGGTTCAAGAAACGCTCAAACAGCAAGTCGTACTTCAAAGGGTCGATTCGGGTGATGCCCAAGCAATATGCCACGGTAGAACCTGCCGCAGAACCACGGCCAGGACCTACAATCACGCCCAATTCTTTACGGGCTGCGTCGATGAAGTCCGACACGATAAGGAAGTAGCCTGGGAAACCCATGGTTTTCATCACATGGAGTTCGAAATCAACCTGCTCCAGCACGTGTTCGGGAATAGGGTCGCCATAAAGGCGTTTCGCGCCATCGTAAGCCAACTTTTTAAGATATTCAGCCTCGAATTTGATGCGATAAACCTTGTCGAATCCACCAAGCGATTCAATCTTTTTCATGCCTTCCTCGCGAGGCAGTGTGTTGTTGCCTTTCTCGTCGGAAGAAAACTCCTTCAGCAGGTCTTCCTCGGAGTACTTTTTCCTGATGTCGTCTTCGGTGCCAAAGTCGGCAGGAATCGGGAAGTTAGGCATGATTGGTCCGTGCTCAATGCTATAGGTCTCTACTTTGTCTAATATTTCAAGGGTGTTCGACAGCGCTTCTGGCACATCGTGAAACACCTCGTTCATTTCCGCTTGCGATTTGAGATACTCCTCTTTGGTGTATCGCATACGGTTAGGGTCTTCGTAGTCGGCACCTGTACCGATGCAGAGCAATATGTCGTGCGCTTCGGCGTAGTCTCTTTTCTCGAAGTGAACATCGTTGGTGCAAATGAGTTTCACACCCTCTCGCTTTGCCATAGGAATGAGCACCTTGTTCACTTCTTCTTGAAGTTGGAAGGTCTCGCGGTTAGCAATCGCGCGTGGGTCTTTCACCTCGTGGCGTTGGAGTTCAAGGTAGAAGTCGTCGCCAAACACTTCGTGGTACCATCGGCACGCCTCTTCTGCTCCAGCAATATCACCAGCCAAAATCTTCTTAGGAATTTCGCCACCAATACATGCCGAGCATACGATAAGGTCTTCATGGTATTTCGCCAAATCCTCACGGTCGGTGCGAGCGCGGTAGTAGAAACCATCTACCCATGCCCTACTCACAAGTTTGATGAGGTTTTTGTAACCGTTGTAATTCTTTGCCAGCACCACCAAGTGATAGTTGCCCTTGGTCTTGTCTTCTTTTTTGCCGTGAGCCACATACATTTCGCAACCAAGAATGGGCTTGAATGGCTCAAGACCTTCTTTTTTGCGAGATTTATTAACTTTCGCGCAATAGTCGGAAAATTCTTTGACACCGTACATCACTCCGTGGTCGGTGAGTGCCATACCTTTCATGCCGTCTGCAATAGCCAGGTCGACGAGCGCCGGTATCTTCGACTTTCCGTCAAGAACAGAGAAATCACTGTGGACGTGTAAATGAACAAATGGATTCATATAAGATTAAAATAATTTATCTTTCAAAATTACTCATTAAATACAACCTATTCAAAAAATAGAGCCATTAGTTGTTAACATTCGAGCCTCTGCCCTCGTTAAATATTGCTAATATGCAATTCGCAATTTGTGCCTTCTATTTTTTTGCAGTTAATTTGAATAAAAAAAATTGAGTTATGAAAATAGCCGTTATTCTGATTCTTTTAGGGCAAGCATATATTTCGTGGCGCACTTTTAAGATTCTTCCATTCCCGGTTTGGGGCAAGTGGGTGGTGGTGCTGTTGATGCTGATGGCGCTTGTGGCTCTGATTCTGCGCTTTGTGCGACAATTCCAGGGCATGTCGAACTTGCTGCTTGACACGGTGCTATACGATGTGGGTACATCGTGGCTGGTGGTGCTGCTTTACTTGGTCTTGGCTTTTGCTGTGATGGATATAGGTGTGGCTACGCACTTGATTCCAATGGGATTCAACCACCATTCGGTGAAGGCTTCGATGGCGGTGTTTGGCGCTGTGTTTGCTCTGATGGTTTACGGCTACGTTAATTATAACGCGAAGAAGCGGGTGGAACTGAACTTCACCACATCAAAATCGCTGCCCAAGCCCCTGAAATTGTTGCTGCTCAGCGATGTGCATTTGGGCTACCATATCGGGAAACAGGAGTTTGCGAAATGGGTGGATATGATTAATGCCGAGAATCCTGATTTGATACTGATAGCAGGTGATATTGTGGACATCAGCCTCTACCCTATCAGAAAACAGAGGTTTGAGGAAGAGTTCCGCAGACTTAAAGCGCCTGTTTATGCTTGCTATGGTAATCACGAATATTTCAGCAATATAGGCGAGGTGAAAAAGTTCTATGATTTGGCTGGAATACACCTATTGAAAGACTCTGCCGTGGAGGTGGCTGGAATCAATATTGTGGGGCGTGACGACCGAATGAATGGACATAGAGCCACGCTGCACTCGCTGATGCAATCGGTGGACAAATCAAAGTTCACCCTGCTGCTCGACCACCAACCATTTCACCTTGAGCAAGCTGAGCGTGAAAAGGTGGATTTCCAGTTTAGCGGACATACCCATCAGGGGCAAGTGTTCCCGGTGAGTTTGATTACTGGGGCAATGTATGAGAAAGACCATGGTGCACACCAAAGAGGCAACACCCAATACTATATCAGTTCAGGCATTGGAATTTGGGGCGGAAAGTTCCGCATTGGTACAAATTCAGAATATGTGGTGGCTACAATCAGTCCTGCCAAAAAATGAAGTGAGCGGCAGGCTGTGAACTGGCGTTTAACCCAAATCGGTCATTAGGGCTTGTGGTATTTCGGAGTTTTAGAAGAATGAATTTTGTTTGTCTTTTAATGAGTGATAGCGAGCTATTGCGAATTAAAAACAAGCAAAAGGCATCTTATAAAAACCGAAAGACCGCAAGGAGTAGTCTAAAAATCCTCATACGGCCTAATGACCGATTTGGGTTTATACGAACGGATTGCCGAGTCGCTCATCTTCCACGGTTGTGGTTGGTCCGTGTCCGGGTGCCAAGATGGTTTCACCGGGTAGCACGAATAGCCGTGATTTGATGCTCTCGGTCAGCGTGTGCATATTGCCACCGGGCAGATCTGTGCGGCCCACGCTGTGCTGGAAAATGGTGTCGCCCACAAAGGCAACGCCCTCTTGTGGTATATAGTAAGTCAAGCCTCCTTCGGTGTGGCCGGGAGTGGCAAGCACTTGAATCTTGTCATTGCCAAGGGTAAGTTCGTCACCTTGCTTGAGGTCGTGGTCGATGGTGAGCGGCTGTGGCGAAATTCGCAAATGAAACATTGTGGCTTGGCCTGTGAGCGATTGAGCCAGCATATCATCATTTTTCGAGCCATACACTTGTGCGCCAAATTTTTCTGCAGTCCATCGTGCAGAGCAAGCGTGGTCGACGTGCGAGTGTGTCAGGAGCACGAATTTCACGCTTAGATTCTCTTGCTTAACCACATCTTCCACCTCTTGACGCTCGTTCTCGTCCATCATACCGGGGTCGATGATTGCAGCCTCAAGTGTGTTTTCGTCCCAAATAATGTATATGTTCTCGCCGAAAAGTCGGGTGGTGACAATGCTTGTTTTCATTTCGTAGGAATGATTATAAAGGTAAATAAACCACTTTTTTAGTGTCGAAGAAAGGCTCTTTGAAATAACTTTTCAGTTCATCAATGAGCACTTCGTCTTTGAACTTCTTAACCTCGTCCTTCAAATCGCCACCTTTGAGGCAAATCAAGCCGTTAGGAATGGCATTGAAGTTGTCGGAAGAAATCAATCGGCGAACCAATGGCACAATATCAGCCAAGTCCATTACTGCCCTACTGACCACAAAATCGAATTTGCCTTTCACCTCCTTCACGTCGCCATGCTGGATTGTGACATTTGTCAATCCAGCCTTTTCTGCCACGTCTTGAGCCACTTTCAACTTCTTTCCGATTCTATCGACAAGGTGGAATTGCACTTCGGGATAGAAAACAGCCAACGGAATGGCTGGGAAGCCGCCACCTGTGCCCAGGTCGAGCACTTTCGTGCCGGGTTGAAAGTTTACGAATTTCACGATGCCTAACGAGTGGAGCAGGTGGTTCACTTCAAGGTTTTCAATGTCTTTGCGTGAAATCACATTGATTTTACTGTTCCATTCGGGGTAAAACTCTTCAAGCAGTTGGAATTGCTGTTGTTGCTTTTCCGACAGTTGTGGGAAGTATTTTAAAATTGTGTTCATTAATTCAGTTTAGAATCAGCCTCTTACATAAGGGTGTTGATAATAGAATTTTCTTTCACATAGGGTGCCAACTCGGCAAATGGAATTAAGATGGTGGGCTCGGCATTGGCATCGACCGTCAGCTCTTGTGGCTTGTAGCTCCACACGATTCCTTTGTCGTTGAAATAGAAGTTTGATGTGGCGGAGAGGTTGTAAATATCGAAATAACCGATGCTGTTCAGTTCTTCTTCGGTTTCCACCTTGTTTTGCTCCATCAGCTTGTTTTGCAGCAGTTGAGCCAGGTCGCTTGATGCTCCATCCACAAATTCGCCCATGTCCACCACGGCACATTTCTCCATGTCGTAGTTGAAATAACTGTGCACTACCGATGCCACTGCGTCTTTCTTCACGGTTTCCTCAAAGCACATAGAGAGGATTCCGTTGCGGTTAAACACAGGGTAAACTTTCACGTCGATTTGTATATTTGATGTGGCAAGTGCGTCGTCTTCTTCGTTGCTCTCGGTTTCGCTCGACACGTTTTCCGCCAGTCGGTTTGCCACCAGTTGCTTGACAGCAGTGTCCACGTCAAGGGAATCAGCGCCTTCAAGTGCGGTGGTAACAAAAAGTTTCACGAACTTATCGTCAATCGCCTTTCCTCTATATGTGTCGGGAATAGAGAGTTCGGTGTTCACACTCACTTTGCAAATTTCGCCATTGCTGCGCTTGAATGAAGATGTGTCGGCGTCTTTTTTTGCGCTGAAGGTTATTGAATCGCTGCCAGATGATGCCCCATCGCCCTTTCCGCAACTTGCTACGGTGGCGAGTAAAAGCATACAGCCTAAAATTAATGGTATAGTTTTACGTATCATAAGAAATCAGATTTAATTTCAAACATAAAATTACACAAAAAAAATTACATTACAACTGAAAATGGCAAAGAATATTTATATTTTTGGTTGTAAAAAAAGCGTCAGGCTATTGCCCAACGCTTTTTATGCGATTGCAGAAGTTGAAGATTATGCTTCAGCAGGTGCTTCGGCAGCTTCTTCAGCTGGAGCTTCTGTAGCGGCAGCCTCAGCAGCGGCAGCTGCTTCAGCTTCAGCCTTAGCGGCTGCGATTTCAGCTTTCTTCTTAGCCACAGCTTCAGCCTTAGCTTCGTTCTTCTTTGCTTCTTCTTCAAGACGCTTCTTTTGGTCAGCGCTCTTTGCGTTTGCCAAGTTAGCCTTTGCAGCTTCAATCTTAGCATCCTTTTCAGCCTTCCAAGCATCGAAACGCTTTTTTGCTTCAGTTTCATCGAACGCACCCTTCTTAACACCGCCTTGGAGATGCTTCATGAGCATTACGCCTTCGCGAGAAAGAATGTTACGAACTGTGTCGGTAGGAATTGCACCGCAATTCACCCAGTGAAGCGCTCTTTCGAAATTTAAACTTATTGTAGCAGGATTAGTATTAGGGTTATAAGAACCAATCCTTTCAATAAATCTACCATCTCGTGGTGCCCTGCTATCGGCTACGACAATTGGATAGAACGCATAGTCTTTGTGACCGTGGCGTTGTAATCTGATTTTAGTTGCCATAAAAAAATAATAATAAATTAAGTTTAAATTGTTATATTCATAAAATGAAAGTGATTATCTCATGCGAGATGACCACTCTCACTTTGTTGTCCTGGAAGGATTCGAACCCTCACAAACGGAACCAGAATCCGGTGTGCTACCGTTACACCACAGGACAATTTTCATTTGCGTTGCAAAGGTAATACATTTTTTGGAAATGGCAAGCGATATGTCCTATTTTTTTATTTCACTTTGCGCGATTTCTCGCCATTTCGCGTGTCTTATTTGTACTTTTCGGGCAGAGAGTCGTGAATTACCTTAAAACTGTTGAGCGACAGTGCCTTCAAGTCGTGGCCGTCTTCGGCTGGGAAAATGGGTTTGTGAATCATGATGCGGATTTTGCCCGGACGGATATTGAATGTGGACCGGGGCATCACATCATAGCTGCCATCGATGGTGATGGGCACTACTGGAAGGCTGAAATCCACAGCGAGTTTGAACGCCCCCTTCTTGAATGGCCCCATTTTTCCGGTGTCGGTACGGCGGCCTTCGGGGAACACGCAAAGCGATACGCCTTTGTTCAGACGCTTCTTCGCATCGTCCATCGTTTTCTTCAAAGCTTTCGCATTGTGCGTGTCCACAAGAATCTGTCCCGACATTTGGCAGGCTGTGCCCACAAAAGGGATGTTGATGAGCGCACGACGCATCATCCAGCAGAAGTTATGCCCCAGATAGCCCGAGAGAGCGAAAATATCGTATGCGCCTTGGTGGTTTGCCACAAACACGTAGGATTTGTTCTTGTCGATGTTTTCGCGTCCTGCCACTTTCACATCGATGAAAAATAGCCAGCAGAAGCATCTGCCCCATAAAATGGTGCAGTAATATCCTGCCCAAGTCCTGTTGAACAAACTTGCCACCATGGTGAACAAAGCGGTAAGAATTGTGGCAACTAATATAATAGGTGCGGCGATAAGCCACTGGTAAATGCGGAACAAATAATTCATAATATAATATAAACGTCAACAGTATTCAAAAAATCCCGACAGCACTGGGTGCTGTTCGTTGGTGCAAAGGTAATAAAAAAATCGTGACCATCCGAACGAACGCCACGATTTTATATAGAGTGTGATATTATTTACTTCGCTTCAGCTTCAGGAGCAATCAGCTTGTAGCCCTTGCCGTGAATGTTGATGATTTCGATAGATGGATCATCTTTCAAGTGCTTACGCAGCTTGGTGATGTACACGTCCATTGAACGAGCGTTGAAGTAGTTGTCGTCAATCCAGATGGTCTTCAATGCGAAGTTGCGTTCCAAAATCTCATTCACATGTGCGCAAAGCAGGCTGAGGAGTTCGCTCTCCTTGGTGGTGAGTTTTTCGGGCTTGTCGTCGGCGATAAGCACTTGCTTCTGGGTGTCGAAAGTGAACTTACCAATCTTATACATAGTGATTTCTTTGCCCTTTTTGCCCTTCACGCGACGCAAAATAGCTTCAATACGCATCACCAATTCTTCCATGCTGAAAGGCTTGGTGATATAGTCGTCGGCTCCAATCTTGAAGCCTTCGAGGATATCTTCTTTCAAAGTTTTGGCAGTAAGGAAAATGATAGGCACCTCGCTGTTAACGGTGCGCACTTCCTGTGCCAATTGGAAACCATCTTTCTTTGGCATCATGATGTCGAACACGCAAATGTCGTATTTGCCTTTCAAAAATGCCTTATAGCCACTTTCACCATCTGCATACAAATCTACATTGTAGCCTTTTGCCTGCAAATACTCTCTTGTGAGCATGCCAAGATTCTCGTCATCTTCGCAAAGCAGAATTCTCAATTTTTCTTCCATAATCTAATTTATTTAAAAAGTGGTAATGTAATTATAAATGTCGTACCTTTATTTAGTTCGCTTTCGGCTTTGATTGTGCCCTTAAACAGTTCAATCATTTTGCTCACATAAGCCAAGCCGAGTCCGAATCCCTTCACATCGTGTCGGTTTCCGGTATGAACGCGATAAAATTTTTCAAATATCTTTTTCAAATCCTCTTTCTTCATGCCTATGCCGTTGTCGCTGATGCGGATTTCGAGCTTTTCGTCGCCAATATTGCAAGTGGAAATCGACAACTCTGGTGCCACATCCTCGCGGCGATATTTGATAGCGTTGTCGAGAAGGTTGAATATCACATTGGTGAAGTGCATTTCATCCACATTCACTATCGAGTCTTCAGCGGAGAAGTCGGCGGTGATATGGCCACCGAATTTTTCAGCCTTGATGCGGTAGGTGCTCACCACATTGTCGATAATGGCATGGGCATCAACATCTTTCAGGCGAATGGTGGCAGTGCCTCGGTCGAAAAGCGACATTTGCAGCACTTTTTCCACTTGGAATCGCAGGCGCTTCGTTTCGTCGGTAATCACTTGCGACACATGCTTCATCATCGTTGGACTTTTCAGCACGGTTTCGTCGTTGAGCATCTGCCCAGCCAGCGATATGGTGGAGATAGGTGTCTTAAACTCGTGCGTCATGTTGTTGATGAAGTCGTTTTTGATTTCGCTCAGCTTCTTCTGACGGAAAATCACCACAATGGTGTAGATGAAAATGAACATCAGAATGAACGTGAACACAAACGACGGAATCATAAACTTGATAGATGCATAGATGTAACTCGACTGCGTAGGGAAAAACACCTTCAGCACATTGCGCTTCGATTCGGGGTCTTTCGGGAACAGCACTGCAGAAAATACGCTGCGCTTATCGCCATCAGGTTCATAGCCGGTTGTGTGATACACTATGCCTTGCTGTGGGCTTTCCACCGCAAATTCGTATGGCACTTCCAGACCGTTGCCCTCTAATTCCCTCTTCAAGTAGATATTCACCCTTGCCGAATCGGCACGCTCCACAATGGGGCGGTCGCTCGCTTGGTTGAGAATGGATAGGATCACCTCGTTGAGCAACCCCTTCTGGTACAGGTACTGCCCTTTCAGAATGGCTTGCTGGTGCTTGTATTGCTCCGAGAGTTTGAAGTTTCCACTTCCGATTTCGGGTTTTGGGGCTGTCTTTTTGCCCAGGTTGTTTGTGTTGTCAGAAATCGTCCCTGTGATTTCCGACGGCAGGCGGTCGCCAAGTTCAAATTGATAACGCTCTGCCTCGTTTAAGTCTTGGTCGAGATAATATCGTGTTTCGTCTTGTTCCAGAGCGTCGGACACGGCGTACAGACTTCTTTTCACCGTTTCGGAAAATTGCTCATTTCGCATTCTCACCATGTCTTCCATATACATGATTTGAACGAACAAAAGTCCCATAATGGTGGAAGCCATCACTATCGTCAGAAGCCAAATTGTGGATTTCTTCATCTTGCAGGAATTAACACTTTAACACTTATACTGCAACGTTAAAAAACTGCTACTTTGCCGAAAAACACGGTGTTTTCGTCTAAATTTTTAACATTACGCCCCAAAATTAACAATTAAATGTGAAATACAAAAATTTCCACAAATATTTTTTCAAAAAATTTCACACCACCCCCAAAATCCCCCACCACAATTAATATTCAGATAGCCACGAGTCGTCCGAAGCACCTGAAACACCTGAAACACCTGAAACACCTGAAACACCTGAAACACTAATGTCTCTATTCATAAAGATAAAAGCGGTTTAGTGGAATATTACTGGGGTCAATGATTATACATTGTTGCCGAATCGTGGATGGAATTAAAGACAAAAACCTAAAAAACAGCCTTGGAGCAAAGTGGAATGCTTCGCATTTGGCGGTGCGACTGTGCGCTTTGCGTCATTGGAAACGAGTTTCCATGCCGCCAACCACACAATCCCTCCGCCACCCTCTTACGAGGGCCTTCCACTTTGCCCCAAGGATAAAAACCGCTCGCCGTTTCACGGCGAAAAACCCCTGATGATAAAGTGATTTCTTTTCAAATTTAAATGCAAATAGAATCATACCAAAGGGATGGTTCTTCTGGTGTGTTTCCAATGCGTTGATACATTGCTGTTTGCATCGAAACATGCCAAAGGCATGTCCCTACGTTATGATGCAATTCTTGCGCTTTCGGATAATCTGTTTTTTTATGTTTTTGTTTCAGTCCTCCAGTATTTATCCACTGAGCCATAAAAACCTTTATGCAAATATAATTAAATGTGTGTGGAGAAATCTATTGTAAAATGGTATTGTGGATAAAAGAAAGAGAGAGCCTTTTGGGGAGGCTCTCTCTGTTTTAATTTATGGAGTGATGGGGGTTACTTGGTGAGGGGTGAATAGTCGCGGCTGTAGCGGAGCATCTGTTGGATGTAGCCTTCTTCGTATGAGATTTTTACATCGGTGATGTTGCCGTTGTTGTCCTTCACCAGTGTGTAAACTGGATTAACAAAGCCCTTGTATGGCGCGATATTGAGTTTTTCGTAGCGTGCCAAGATTTCTTTGTGGATTGCTGGGTCTACCTTCACACCGTAGGTTTCAACCAAGTTGCGACCTGCTTCAAAGTCGCCTTCGCTCTTGATGCGTTGAATTTCAGCGAGCAATTTGCCGAAGAGTTTGTGGAGCTTTTCGTAATCGTTGATGCGAACGAAAGTTTTTCCGTCGCGCTTCACATATTCAATCACGTTGTCGGCCTTGCCTTCTTGATAGCACCATTCGCTGATGAGTTTGCGGTTGCGCATGTGTGCTTCCTCGATGTCCTTGCCAGGCTCGATTCGGGTGAGCTGCGTGAGCAAACCGTTCATAATATACTTATAGTATTCAGCCTTGTAGGTGTCTGCATCCTTGAAAATGCCCAATTCAAGCAGTTTTGGATCTGCCATGTGATAGAGGGCGAACAAGTCGGCACGCGCCTCTTCGAGGGTAGAGCGGTAGTTTTTCAACGAACTTGCATCAACGCCTGGGAGCATTTGACCAGAAGCGTGACCTAAACATTCGTGAAGGTCGGTGTGGAGCTTGTCGGCGAGTGTGAGATATTTCTTCATCAATTCCACTTCCACATTGCTGTAAGCAAACTCTTCGTTGAAGCCAGTGCCGTTAGCCACTTCGTCGTAGGCATCGGTGATGTTCTCAATAGTCACCGACTTTGAACCGTATTGTGAACGAATCCAGTTGCTGTTGGGCAAGTTGATACCGATTGGAGTGGCAGGATAGCAGTCGCCAGCCAAAATAGCGGCTGTGATCACCTTTGCACTCACGCCCTTCACGTTTTGCTTCTTGAAACGGTTGTCAACTGGTGATGCGTTTTCGAAATACTGTGCATTGTTGCTGATAAGTGTGGTGCGGTGTGATGCATCCTTGTTGCGGAAGTTCACCAGAGCTTCCCATGCGCCAGTCATCGACAGAGGGTCGCCGTAGTTTTCGATGAAACCGTTGACGAAGTCAACATCGCTCTTGGTTTCCTGTGCCCACAAGATAGAATATTCATCAAATGTGCGCAAAGAACCAGTAACATAGAAATCAATCAATTTTTGAATATATGCCTTTTGAGCTTCGTTTTCGGCATAATTCATAGCTTCCTTCAAATTGTCAACAATCTTGGTGATGGCATCAGAGTAAAGACCGCCCACTTTGTAAACTTTCTCTACCACTTTACCGTTCTCTTTCACCACTTTAGCGTTAAGTCCGTAAGAAATAGGAGTCTTGTCGTTAGGGTCTTTAATAGCCTTGTAATAGTCTTCCACTTCCTTTTGCGTTACGCCTTCGTAAAGGTTGTTAGCAGATGTGGTGATGAGGTCTTGGCCGGCAGCGAGGTTCACACTCTTAGCCATAAACGCCTTGTCGAAAATCACTCTATCCATCACTTTGAGGAAAGAGGCGACAGATTGTCCCTTAGCCAATGGCAATTTTGATTGAGGCAAAGCCTTCACACTTGCGTTGAAAAATTCTTCGGTAAATTCTGGGGTGAACTTATCCTTAGAATAGTGATGGTGAATGCCGTTTGCAAACCACACTTGCTTCAAGTATTTTTCCAAAGCCTTGAAATCGGCGTTGTTCTTGTCGCCCTTGTAGCTGGTGTAGAGCGCTTCAAGGGTTTGACGCACCTGAAGATTGTACTTGCAGTTCTGGTCTGTGAGAATGTCGCGACCTTGCAAAGCTGCTTCGGTGAGGTAGTAAACAAGTTTCTTTTGATTTAAAGAAAGGTCGGCAAATCCAGGCACTTGATAACGCAGTACCTGAATGTCGGCAAAACTATCGACGTTGTAGTCGAACTTATTTCCTTGTGCCATAGTTGCTGTTGATGCCAGTGCCACCAGTGCGGCGGCGATAAAGGTTTTCTTCATAATCTATTGCATTAAAAAATTAATTATTCCACATAAAGCACCAACCCCTTCAGGTATTCGCCTTCGGGGTGGTAGATGTTGATTGGGTGGTCGGCAGGCTGGGTGAGTTGATGTAAGATGCGCACCTTGCGACGCGACATTGCCGCCGCGCTGAACACTGCCAGTCGGAATTGCTCCTTGTTCACAGCCTGTGAGCAGGAGAATGTGAACAATATGCCACCTGGTTTGATTTTCTCAAATGCCTTTGCGTTGAGTTTGCGATAACCAATCAGTGCATTGCGCAATGCACTTTTATGTTTTGCAAATGCTGGAGGGTCGAGCACGATCAGGTCGTAGTCGCTTCCCATTTCGTCGAGATATTTGAAAGCATCGACGGCAAACGACTTGTGGCGTTCGCAATTCGGAAAATTCAACTCCACATTTGCATCGGTGAGCGAAATCGCCTTTGCGGAGCTGTCCACTGAGTGAACAAGCTCGGCACCGCCACGCAGGGCGTAGAACGAGAATCCACCAGTGTAGCAGAACATGTTGAGCACTTTTCGGCCTGTGGCGTAATGCTCAAGAAGCGATCGGTTTTCGCGTTGGTCAACGAAGAAGCCAGTCTTTTGACCGCGGAGCCAATCGACATGAAATTTCAAACCATTCTCCATAGCCACATCGGTATCGTACTCCCCTACTATGTATTCGTTTTGAGGATCGAGCTGCGCCTTATAGGGCAAGGTGGTTTCGCTCTTGTAATACACATTCTTCACCACGCCATTGGGCAACTGGGTGAGAGCGTCGGCAATCAGGTTACGCGCGAAGTGCATACCTGGAGAGTGGGCTTGCATCACAGCCGTAGAGCCGTAAATGTCGACTACCAAGCCCGGCAAAAAATCGCCTTCGCCATGCACCAGGCGGAAAGCATTGTTGTCGGGACGGCTCAATCCGAGAGCCTGACGCATCTTGAAAGCCTCGGTGAGTCGCTTCACAAAAAATGCGGAGTCGATTTCTGTGTCGTCGAAAGTGAGAATACGCACGGCGATGCTGCCAATCTGATAGTGTCCGTTGCCGATGAGGTTGCCCTCGTGGTCGTAAACAGTCACCAAGTCACCTTCTTCTATGTTGTCCATGCGAGCAATTGCCCCAGAGAAAACCCAGGGGTGAAATCGCTTGAGCGATTCCTCTTTACCTCGCTTTAATATCACGCGTTTGTAAACCATCTGTTATTTAATAAAGAATCGGTAAATGTCGTTAGCATTGGCAAACAGCAAGAGCGCTATCAAGAACACCATGCCTGCGGTTTGCGCCCATTCCATAAATTTCTCGCTTGGCTTGCGGCGAGTTATCATCTCGTAGAGCAAGAACAGCACATGTCCGCCGTCGAGGGCTGGAATAGGAAGAATGTTCATAAAGGCAAGAATCACAGAAAGGAATGCGGTAATGCTCCAGAAACTGTACCAGTCCCATTCCTCTGGGAAGATGTGGCCGATAGAACCAAAACCGCCCAAATTCTTTGCACCCTCTTTCGAGAACACCGTCTTAAACGCTTTCACATAACTTACCAGTTGAGAGCATCCCATCTCGATGCCACGAGGCACCGACTGGAAGAATGAATAGCTGTGTTGCTCGGTTTTGAAGAGTTTTGACACGTCGGCAAGCACCTCGAAACCAAGTTTGCCATCGCCGTCAACCTCTGCTTGAGTGGTGACGGTTTTTCCACCACGAATAAGCTGCACGGGAATGGTCTTGCCGCTATTTTTCTTGAGTTGTTCGGTGAATTGTGTGAACGACGGTGTAGCCACGCCATTCACAGCCACCAGTTTGTCGCCCTCTTGGAAACCAGCTTTCTCTGCGCCAGTGCCAGGCATTGTAGCCTTCACAATGGTAGGCACATTGCACGACATGAATGGCTCGCCGTTTTCAAGGTCGCTATTCACTTGCAGCACAAACTGGTCGGGGATTGAAATCGTAACGGTATCTTTCTTGCCACGAAGCACTTTCACCTCTTTAGCCATAGCAATTTTCAACTGGTCGCTGTCGAAATAGCGCACAGTGTCACCATCAGCCATCAGAGGAATATCGTTGTCTTGAAAACCTGCCTTGTGGGCGGTTTCGCTATAAGTGATGCCTTCGGTTGCGCTTGTGAATGGTAGATATTGCTCGCCCCAGTACCACACCATTCCGGCATAGATGAAGATGGCAAGGAGGAAATTGTTGAGCACGCCGCCCACCATAATCAGGAGTCGCTTCCAAGTGGCTTGTGTTCTAAATTCCCATGGTTGTGGCTCACTCGAAAGTTTGTCGGCGCCTTGAGTCTCGTCAATCATACCAGCGATGGCGCAATAGCCGCCCAGTGGCAGCCAGCCCAAGCCATACTCGGTGTCGCGCCAAGTGGCTTTCTTGCTGGAGGACTCTTTTTCAGTCTCAACGCTCTTCGACTCATAAACTGCGCCTTTGCTGGTGCGAAGCACGCTTACTTTCTTCGTTTTAGGAAGCCAAGCCATCAGTGTGACCCATGGATTAAAGAAAAGGTAGAATTTTTCTACTTTCACGCCGAAGATTCTTGCCCACATATAGTGGCCAAATTCGTGGATAAACACCAGCAAACTCAGCGAAAGTATCAGTTCAAATGCTTTTAACCAAAATGTGCTCATTTCTTGTAGTTCTCTTACTTGATTAATGATGAGGCATAGGCACGCGCTTCGGCATTGCTATTCACATAGTCGTCGTATGCAGGGGTTTCCACGAATGGAGCCCAAGCGAGTGTCTGCTCAATGATTTTATAGATGTCTGTAAATTTTATTTGACTGTTAAGGAAAGCAGCCACGGCAATCTCGTTGGCGGCATTCACCACACAAGCTGCGTTACCACCACGGTCGGCGGCTTCGTAAGCAGTGGTCAAGAGTGGGAATTTCTCAAAGTCGGGAAGTTCGAACGTAAGGTTGCAGTAGTCTGCCACTGTCATTTTCTTGCAGTTCGAAGCCAGTCGGCCAGGCAATCCCAATGCGTAGCGGATTGGCAAGCGCATGTCGGGCAATCCCAGTTGCGCTTTCACCGAACCGTCTTTAAATTCCACCATAGAGTGAACGATTGACTGAGGGTGCACCACAATTTCAATATCGCGCTGCGACACGTTGTAGAGCCACTTTGCCTCTATCATTTCAAAGCCCTTGTTCATCATCGAAGCAGAGTCGATGGTGATTTTGGCTCCCATACTCCAGTTGGGGTGCTTCAGCGCGTCGGCGGCTGTCACATGCTCCAACTGCTCTTTCGAGAAAGTGCGGAACGGACCGCCTGATGCTGTGAGAATCAGTTTGTTGATATCTTGATGGCGTTCACCCACCAGACATTGATAGAATGCGCCGTGCTCCGAATCCACAGGGTAAAGCACCGATTTTGAGGTGGCAAGCAAGCGTGTAATCAGGTCGCCAGCCACCACAAGGGTTTCCTTGTTTGCCAAGGCTATTTTCTTGCCTGCGCCAATGGCTTTGATGGTAGGAGCCAGTCCGCTATACCCCACCATTGCCGTCACCACCGTGTCGATTTCTGGGGCTGTCACACAATCTGCCACAGCTTGGTCGCCAGCCTGCACTTCAATGTCGGTGTCGGCCAAAGCAGTTTTCACTTTATCGTATAGAGCCTCGTTGGCAATCACCACCGTGTGAGGGCGGTACTTCAGGGCTTGCTCAATAAGCAAGTCTGCACTATTGTTTGCCACCAGCACCCACGCCTTAAATAGGTCGGGATATTCACTCACTATATCGAGCGTTTGTCGCCCGATAGAGCCTGTGCTGCCCATAATGGCTATATTTCTCATATCTTTCACTGAAAAATCCGTTTTATTCAATTTACAAAGATAATGCTTTGCCGTCGCATATTAAAATGAAAAAAACAACATTTTCAAAACAAATGCTGTTTTCTTCCACTTTTTATGAAATTTTATAGGCGGTTATTCTGTGCGCACTATTAGGGTGTCGTAGGCGAAGTGGACGTTAGGAGGCAGATGGGATTCGGCTTGGTAGTGGAAGCCGATGCCGTGGCACATGTGGGTGAAATATGTGACTTGTGGAGAAATCTGACTCACCACCTCAAGTGCTTGCTCTACAGTCATGTGGCTGTGGTGAGGACGATGGCGGAGCGCATTGATTACGAGCAGCGGAATGCCCTTCAACATCTCTATTTCCTCTGGTGAGATATATGAGCAGTCGGTGATATAGGCAAGTGGTCCGATACGGTAGCCATTGATGAGTAGTTTGTCGTGCATCACAGGGATTGGCGTAACTTCCACATTTCCAACCATAAAAGGATTGTTATCAATATCCACTAAATCAAGTCGTGGCACGCCTGGATAAGGATGCTTTGTGAAGCAGTATGGTAAATTGGTGCGCAACTGCTGGTTCACTTCCGGCCTTGCGTAAATGGGGAAAATGTGGTTGAAGCTGTAAGGCCGCAAGTCGTCGATGCCAGCCACGTGGTCGTAATGGATATGCGTAAGGAGCAGAGCATCAAGATTGTCTGATGACGCTCGCAAAATCTGCTGTCGGAAATCCGGACCGCAGTCAATGAGAATGTTCATGCCCTTATAGCGCACAATGGCGGAAGCCCGCAGTCGTTTGTCTTTCTTGTCTTTTGACCGGCACACTTTGCAGTGGCAACCAATGGACGGAACCCCCGTAGAGGTTCCTGTTCCGAGAAATTCTATTTCAAGTTCTGAGTTGTAGTTCATCTGAATTGTTTCAAAATTCCGTCTTCAAAATGTAGAAACATGCCACCGTCGTAATACCAGTATTCGCCCATTCCATCGTGTGATGGGGTGCGTACAATCTGTTTTGGCGATCCTTTAGCCATTCGGCACTCCATTTTGTTCATGCCTTCTGCCACCTTGCCTTTGGTGATGAGCAGCCAGTTTTCGGGTGAGATTTCGGGAAATTCGTTGCGAGGATTTTTCAGCGAGAACATAGCGTCGAAATCCCTTGATTGGAGCGATTTTCCGCTTGAAATGCGAAGTATGGCTTGCTCATGTGTGTCGAGGGTGGTAAACACCACCTTCAGCGGCAGTGCATCGTCGCCAGGCCGCACGCTGTCAACTTTCACGGCGATATACTGACGGCGGTCAATCATCTGCTGTGTGTGCACGTCATACCACAATCGGGTGCGAACATAGAGCGTTTTGCCCACGATTTGCTGTGCAACGCTTTTCACCATGTCCTCATCAACCATAAATGGCACTTGGAAATTGGGTGAGAGTTCTTGAATCTCTTTGTTGGTGCAATAGCGGTATTCATTCACACCATCTGTGAATTTCAGCGTTACCACTGCCCTATTGTCGAGCACACTGCCAGTGACATAGCCATTATATGTGAGGCGAGTGCCAGCCAAATGGATTTGGTCGGGAGTGTATTTGTCGGAGTTCTCAAATATCAGTGAAATGCGGTCGTTGGTCACATAAAACTGCTTGCCTTGCTTCCACGAGGCCACCGAATCGAACTCGATTTTCAGCGACGACTGCACCGATGTGGTGGCGTAGTAGTCCTCCACCTTCTTCACATCTTTATCAGTCACCTTATCGGTGGTTTCGATGCCTGTGCCGCAACCTGTGAGCCACAGCAGCGACATTCCTACTAATATTTCAATACTTGTTTTGTTCACTATTTTGATTATTTCTTGATGAGGGCGTAGGATGATAATGGAGCGAGAGTGCCTGTGAGCGTGCCTTTCTTCACTCTAAACACGGTGCCGTGCACTGCATCGGTGTATTTGCCATTGGGCAGGTTGGTTTTCATACTTACTGCCACTTCGTTGCCGCTCATGTTCACCAGCATTGCGCCTTTCTTGCCACGGCATACCTCGCCCACTTGTGCATCGGCTGAGTAGAAAAGTGCTTCAGGTTCGCCAGCCATGGCTTTGCGGAATTTGTTGGCGGCTGCCACTTCGGGGTGGATGAACTGGTCGTTGCCACGCGCACCCACTATGTTGTCGCCCCACACGTTGTCTTTTGTGCTGTTGTTTGGGCGAGAGAAGAACAGCGGAGTGCCGAATTGACGAGCGGCAAGCCATGCCCATGCGGTGCGCACTTGGTCGAGGCTAAAATCTGCCGATTCGTGTGCGTTGCAGTAAGTGTCGTGCGACTCCACCCAAGTGACCAACTTTTGAGGCTCAACTGGGTGAAACCAGTTGCCTGCCTTTGTGGTGTCGAACTTGGCTGCCTTGAGTGCCTCACGCATGATGTAGCCGTAGTTGCTTGCCGTCAGTCCCATGTATTGGGCGTATTCTGTTTCTTTCACATTCTTGTCTTGAAGCACCTCGCCGTAGATGAACAGACTGTCTTCGGGCAACGCCATGCGAAGTCCTTTCACTGCCTTTCTGCCAGTAGCCACTTCCCAAAAGTCGTTCTCTGGGCTTTTAGGGTCTTTTGGGTCGCTTGGCAAACCGATGTGCTTGGCAGTGTCGTAGCGGAAACCACGGCAACCGCACTTGAGCAAATCGTTTACATACAGCATATAATAGTGCTGGAAGTCAGGGTTTTCGGTGTTTACGTCAGGCAGACCACCCATTTGGCCTGTGGTGCATTGCAAACGGTCGTTATAGTCTTTGATTTCGTTGAAACCATTGGCGTGGTAGAGGTTTTCGTGTCCGCCAACGGCAGCATCGAGCGCATCGCTGGTGCGTGTGTCGTCGATAGATGTGTGGTTGGGGAGCACATCTACAATCACCCTCACGCCATATCGCTTCGCCTCGTCGCACATTGCCTTGAAATCGTCGCGAGTGCCTAACTGATAGTTGCCGATTTTCCAGTCGGTGGGCTGGTAATGGTAATACCAATATCCCTTGCCAAACAGCTTGTTGCCACCGCCTTTGTCGCCCTTGGTCTCGGTCACACACTGCTGTGCGGGCGATGTCTGCACCATAGTGAACCCTGCATCGGCAATGTTCTTCATATTCTCACGAATGGTGTTGAAACTCCAACTCCAAGCATGGAGAATCACATCATTGTTGGTTTGAACCTTGGCTTTTGGTTGGGCTGCCCACGAAGGCAATGCCAACGCACCTGCGCAAAAAGCTGCAAAAATCACACGTTTCATATCCTTATCCTTTAATATTTTTCACCACAAAGATAACAAATTTTCCATACCCATTCACTCCCCTCCCCATTTTTTTAACATCCTCTCACCTATGTGTTCAGCAGACGCGATTACGAATGTTCGTATTGTTTGCTTAATTGGTGGGTTATTTGAAAGACGGAGTGAAAAAAAAGAGGCACGCTGAATGATGAGTGCCTCTTTTTTATAGTATTGGAGTTGGATTATTTGTTTACTTGGAAACGGTTCCAGCCGTCTTTGAGGTGCATAGCCACTTGGTTGGCAGCTGCGAGACCAGCGTTGATGTTGGCTTCAGCAGTTTGTGCGCCCATCTTCTTAGGAGTGAAGAATACACGTTCTGGATATTTTTCTTCAAGTTCGGCAGCGATGTCGGGTTTCACGTCGGCTACGTAGCGAACGTCTTCACGAGCTGCGAGTGCTTCAGCGAGGCTTTCCTCGTCGATCACTTCCTTGCGGGCAGTGTTGATGAGTACACCGTTCTTAGGCATCAGTTCGATAAGAGCCTTACCTACAGATTTCTTGGTCTGTGGAGTTGCGGGAATGTGGAGACTAACGTATTGGTTGTTTTGGTAAAGTTCTTCCACGCTGTGAACTGGAGTGATGCCATCAGCGAGCATATCTTCGTCTTTCACCCAAGGGTCGAGAGCGCTAACCTTCATGCCAAAGCCTTTGGCGATGCGTGCCACGTTGCGACCTACTTGACCGTAAGCGTGAATACCGAGAGTCTTGTCTTTCAGTTCTGTGCCGCTTGTGCCGTTGTAGCGATTACGAACCAAAGTGATGAGCATACCAAATACCAATTCAGCAACGGCGTTGCTGTTTTGACCAGGGGTGTTCATCACGCAGATGCCGTGAGCGGTAGCTTCTGCGAGGTCGATGTTGTCGTAACCAGCACCAGCTCTAACCACCACCTTCAATTCCTTGGCAGCGTCCATCACTTCCTTGTCGACGATGTCGCTTCTCACAATAAGACCAGCACAATCTGCAATTGCATTAATCATGTCTTCTTTTGTGCCTTTTTCTACGAGCACCATTTCATGACCAGCTGCTTCGAGTACTTCCTTGATGCCTTTAACTGCCACGGGGGCGAATGGCTTGCTTGTTGCAACTAAAACTTTCATAGTCGTGTAATCGTTTTTAAATGTTTATGTTAGCGAAATAGTAGAAGCCCTCAATTTGGAGAAACTTTATATTATATTTAATGTGTCACCATTTTGAGGGGCGGATGCGAAAAATCGCATCCCTACTTTTTCGTGGTTTATTTTATTTGTTTTCGAATTCCTTCATTGCTTCAACAAGCACCTTCACGCTTTCGAGTGGGAGTGCGTTGTAGAGAGATGCGCGGAAACCGCCTACTGAACGGTGGCCCTTGATGCCAACGATGCCCTTAGTGCCGGCAAAGTCGATGAAGTCTTTTTCGAGTTCCTTATATTCAGGCTTCATTACGAAGCAAACGTTCATGATTGAACGGCTGTCTTCTCTAACTGTGCCAACGAACATCTTGCTTGAGTCAATTGCGTCGTAAAGAACAGCAGCCTTTTCTTCGTCCATCTTCTGGAGCACCTTCACGCCACCGAGTGATTTATACCACTTCAAGGTTTGAAGTGCGCTGTAGATTGGAAGCACTGGAGGAGTGTTGAACATAGAGCCCTTCTTGATGTGGGTTTCGTAGTTGAGCATTGTTGGGATTTTGCGGTCAACCTTGCCGAGAGCGTCGGTTCTGACGATAGCGAAAGTCACACCAGCAGGAGAAACGTTCTTCTGAGCGCCACCATAGATGATGTCGTATTTTGAAACGTCGATAGGACGTGAGAAAATGTCACTTGACATATCAGCCACCATGCGAACAGGCACATCAGGATCGGTGCGAAGTTCGGTACCGTAGATGGTGTTGTTGGTGGTGATGTGGAGGTAATCTACATCGGTAGGCACATTTTCAATCTTTGGATAGTAGGTGTAGTTTGCTTCTTCGCTTGAAGCCAAAACTTCAACTTCGCCAAACAATTTAGCTTCCTTGATAGCTTTGTGAGCCCATGTGCCGGAATCAATGTAAGCGGCTTTAGTTTTCAACAAGTTGTATGGCACCATGCAGAATTGAGTGCTTGCACCACCACCCACGAAGATTACTTCGTAGCCTTCAGGAATGTCGAGCAACTCTTTGAAGAGGGCTTGGACTTCGTCCATCACTGCAACAAATTCTTTACTGCGGTGAGAAATTTCAAGAATTGAAAGTCCAGTACCTGCGAAATCACGAATAGCTTCAATGGTGTTGTCAATAGTGTATTGACTCATGATTGAAGGACCTGCATAAAAATTGTGCTTCTTCATAACTCTAATTATGTTTAAGTTTTGATGTTGATAATATTTTTTGTCGTTTTGTCATGCGACACACAAATTTAGGCATTTTTTTTGATTAAAAAAGAGAAAAGTCAGTAGAAATTAGCGTATTTTGTTAGAAATTTGATTTTTAACATAAATAAACATACTATTTGTGGATTTAATGGGAAATGTATAACTTTGCAATGCAAAAAACTGTTTTGATTTTGTTTTATGAATGGCATAAAACAAACTTAAAAAAGGTGTGATTTCAGAAAAAATATCAACCCCAATTATAGCAAACCATAATGATAGAAATTGGCAAATACAATGATTTAAAAGTCAACCGTTTCGTTGACTTTGGACTATATCTTATCGACGATGAGGCAAACGAAGTGCTGCTTCCTAAACGCTACCTCACAGGCGAGGAACAGATCGACGACATGCTCCACGTGTTTGTGTATAACGATTCGGAAAACCGCCCTGTGGCAACCACCGAAACACCTTATGCCGTGGTGGGCGATTTTGCTTTGATGCGCGTGAATCAGGTGAATCAGGTGGGCGCTTTCCTCGATTGGGGGTTGGTGAACAAGGAATTGCTGGTGCCATTCCGTGAGCAGCGTGTGCGTATGCAAGCTGGTCGCAGTTATATAGTATATGTGTATATCGACGATGCCACAAAACGCATAGTGGCTTCTGCCAAACTCAACAAATTCCTCGACAACAAGATGCCACGCTTCTACCATCGCCAAAAGGTGGATGTGCTGGTGGTGCAGCGCACAGAACTGGGCTATAAGGTGATTGTGGATAACTTGTTTTGGGGGCTTCTTTACAGCAATGAGATATATGGCGACATCAATATTGGCGACCGCCGCACAGGCTTCATTAAGCAAGTGCGCGACGACGGAAAGATAGATGTGACGCTCGAAAAGATAGAAAAAGTGCGTGTTGACGACCTTGGCGAAGTGATAGAAAACTATCTCAAAAAGCACGGTGGCGAAATGGCACTCAACGACAAGAGCGACCCAAAAGACATCATGGACACCTTTAACTGCTCAAAAAAGGACTTCAAGAAGGCTTTAGGATTGCTTTACAAGCAGAAGAAAGTGACTTTGGGCGAGACTACCAAACTCGTGAAATAGCGACTTTCGTATGGACGCATTTGTTGACTTTTTCGTGCAATGGGGCTATTGGGGGCTTTTTGTGGGCTCGTTTATAGCAGGAAGCGTGATACCATTGAGCTCTGAGGCGATATTGGTGGTGTGCGTAGGTCCGTTGCATCTCGACCCATGGATTTGCCTTTGGGCTGCCCTCGCTGGCAATGTGGCGGGCGGCATGACCTGCTACTGGATGGGGCATTTGGGCAAAATGGAATGGATAGAGAAATATTGCCATGTGAAAAAAGAAAAGTTAGACCGTGCATCGGCATGGGTGCATAAGCGTGGCGCATGGATGGCGTTTTTCGCATTTATTCCCATCTTGGGCAGTGCCATCACGGTGGCTTTAGGTTTGCTTCGCGCCAATGTTTGGGGCACTGTGGCGGCAATGAGTGTGGGAAAATGGCTCAGGTACGCCGCTGTGATTTGGGGAACGGAATTCGTGACCCAATACTTGTAATGTCACCTTGCTTCAAGTCGTACTGCCATGGGGAAACTTACAGATACTATACTGACGGCGCTACAAGAGCGAATCCTCGTTCTTGATGGTGCAATGGGTACGCTTATTCAAAAGAGCGAGCTGAAAGAGCAAGATTTCGCGTCAGGCGTTTTTGAAAATTGGATTGTGCCATTAAAAGGCAACTACGACATTCTGAATATCACACGCCCCGATGTGATTTCGGATATACATCAGCAGTACATCGACGCAGGGTCTGACATTATCACGACTAACACTTTCAATAGCAACCGTATTTCACAATCAGATTACCGATGCGAGAAGTTTGCACACCAATTGGCTTATGAGGGTGCGAAAATTGCAAAAGATGTGGTCAGTAAATGCTCAGAGCGCAAAGTGTGGGTGGCTGGAAGTGTTGGATCGATGAACAAAAGTTTGACGATGGACGCTTCTGGCGAAAGCGCTGATTTCACCCTTTTTGCCGATGCCTATTACGAACAAGTGAAGGCGCTGATGGAAGGAGGTGTTGACTTGTTGCTACTGGAAACTTGCTACGATGCGCTCAACTGCAAAGCTGCTCTGCACGCCATCAACCAACTTGAAGAAGAAAAGGAAACTGTGGTACCGGTGATGGTGTCGGTCACCGTCAACAACCGTAGTGGCCGCACGTTTACAGGTCAAACGCTTGAAGAAATATACGCAAGCATTCAGCACTACCCTATCCTGTCGTTTGGTGTGAATTGTTCGTTTGGTGTGGCAAACATGCGCCCGATAATCGAACGAATAGCATCGCAAATCCCAAAGTATATCAGTTTTTACCCCAATGCAGGACTACCCAACGCCATGGGTGAATACCACGACACCCCCGATTTCATCGCAAGCCACATCAAGGCAATGGCAAAAGACGGCCTGCTCAACATCGTTGGCGGCTGCTGCGGCACAACACCCAAACATATCCAAAAAATCGCCCAATCCATAAAACCCTTACCACCCCACACCCCAAGCAACCAATTGAAATAATTTGCAATTTCAAGAAACAACGCCACATTCAGTGGATAAATACAGGGGACGAAACAAAAACATAAAAAACATCCTTTTGCCGATGTAAGTGCTTCGCACTTGTCGTTAGTGCTGCGGTATGTCTGCCACAATAGGCGCATCATAACGTAGGGACATGCCTTTGGGAGAGCACTGAAAAAGTCCAGTTTTTTAAAGACCAAAACGAAAAATGCTTACGATTTATAACTTTTCTTTCCACAAATCGCCTCAATAAGGCTATGATAGGCAGAAAAAGAAGGGTAAAACGGCTATTTCTCCGTTATTAACTTTCAATCTGAAAGTTGTTTTTACTTTTTCAGTGCTCTCGCCTTTGGCATGTTTCGCTGCCAACAGCATGTGTCAACATATTGGAAACATACAAAAAACGTTCCTTTGGTATGTTATACTCTTGTTGCAGCTTTCTAACTATGTTACTCATAGTGTTTTGGGTACTTGTGCTACTACCACTACTATAGCTGTTGAATCTGTTATGCTGCTTTCCTGAGAGGAAACCACATAGGAAACTATAACATACTATTAAGCAGCCCCATCCTTTTGCTGTTCTTCTTCTGGGGGTGCCATATTAATCTATGTCCTCCTATTATAATTCAAAATAGGTTTTTAATGACTCTATATATTCTTCCAGTGCTCTTTTCCCTGTTTCTGTTAATCTGCACGAAGTTCGAGGTTTCCTTCCGACAAAATCCTTGGTAAGTCGAATATACCCAGCGTTGTTCAACTTGTCCAGTTGGACGCTCAGATTTCCGGAAGTTGCATTTGTCTTTTCCTTCAGATAAGTAAAATCCGCCTCCTCTACAGATAACAGTAGAGTCATTATTGCTAACCTTAACTGGGAATGTATGAGCGGATTCAGTTCCTTGAACATTGCTTTATGGATTTTCTATTTATAACATGCCCCGGAATGATCATCATTAATACAGATGCTATTCCAAAGTACAGATGCCAGTATGTTGTGTCTGCATTATGTATACTCAAAGCCAACAACATATATATGGCAATGAGGAAACTCAAAAGAGGCGTATAGACAAGTACCTTTTCATTCATGATAATTCCGGTAATCGATGTTCCGATGCCGGCATAGATTAAACTCAAAGGAAGCATAAGGGTAAAATTTATCAATCCCACGCAAAGTCCTAATACGATTGTGGCAACAACGGTCAAAGAGAAAAGAGCACCAATGACAAGCCATGTGTTCGCTATTGCCTTATCCATATAAGTCACCACGTGTGGTTTGTCTTTTTTGTCCTTTACACAGATAATCACACTTGGGACAAACATCAGGGACCACAAAGCAGCCCATACATTATTTGCTGTAAAGTAGACGAATCCGAATACAATCAATGAAATGAAGAATGCGGAATAGCCGTAATAAAGGAATATATTCCCACTTCCTACTCCAAGATTATCTTTCGTCTGTTTCAGCATTTGAGAAATCAGTTCCAAACTGTCTTTCTCAGAAAAATTGTTCTCTTTCATAATTACGATTTATTTAAAAATTATTGGTGAAAATCATCGGCAGTATGATATATGCCCACAGATTGTTGAGGGCATGGAACAGCAGACTCGGATATATACTGTTAAACCTGCTGTAAAGCCATGCTGATGCCGTTCCGAAAAAACAGAATCCAGATTGCCATTCCAGGACCGAAGAACTGGATATGCAGTAATGCGAATATCAGTGAAGACCCTGCAATCGCTGCCCATTTGTTCATTCTTTGGGCAAGAGCCTGATATACATAGCCCCTAAATATCGTGTCTTCTGTCAATGGAGCGAGAATGACTGTGACGAATATGCCAAGTAACATATCCTGCATAGTATTCTGGTTTACAGGCGCGATTTGTCCTGTTGTCCAGTACATTGGTACACCAGTAGCTCTCAATCCCATTTCTATCAACGGATAGATAATGAACGATACAATAACGACTGCGATAGCCGCTACTATTGCTCCTTTCCATGTCAGTCTGCTGCGATAACCTGCTGCCTTCATTGTCATTCCCCGGTTTTTAAGAAGAACCATATAGACAATTACCGCTATTCCGGTTGCAAGTGTATAAACCAGCAATGAAAATATCCTGTACTGTCCTATGCCTGTAAGCTCCTGTATTTCAGGTGAAGCAAGCCAATGGAAAAGATTCGTTCCAGCATATCCGAGAGGAGCCAGTATCAGAATCCACCATAATAGCAGTCGTTGATTCGCTTTGGTATCCATGGTTGTCATGATTTAGATGATGTTTAAACTTTATTAAATTGGTTTATAAAATAAACTATGCTATCAAAATTAAAGAGAGACATTTTTCTCTCCATCTTGAATTAATTGCAAATATAAATAAGTTTATATTATAAACCAAATATTCTATCAACAATTTGAAGATTATCCTAAAAAAGAAAACACCCAACTTTACATTATTGGGTGTAAAATTGGGTGTTTGTTTTGTAATTTACTGATTTTCAAGGTTTATTGCGGAAAGGGAGGGATTCGAACCCTCGGTACCCGTAAGGGTACAACGGTTTTCGAGACCGTCCCGTTCGGCCACTCCGGCACCTTTCCAATATGTCTATAACTTCTTCAGTGATGCTATTGCGGCAGTTCTGTCATCTGATTTGAAAACGTAGTTGCCAGCAACCACCATGTCAACTCCAGCCTCGGCTAATTTTGCGCCGGTTTCAGCATTTACGCCACCATCAACTTCGATGATGGCTTTGCTGCCTGTAGCAGCAATGAGTTGGCGAAGTTCTTTTACTTTCTCTATTGTTCCAGAAATAAATTTCTGTCCTCCAAATCCAGGATTCACCGACATCAACAGCACCAAATCCACATCTTGCAGTATGTCTTTGAGCAAGCACACTGGAGTGGCGGGGTTGATCGAAACACCTGCTTTCATGCCAGCATCGTGAATTTGCTGCATCACCCTGTTGAGGTGAACGCAGGCCTCGTAGTGAACCGTCATTATCTCTGCACCACAATCTTTCACTTCAGCCACAAACTTTTGAGGCTCAACAATCATCAGGTGCACATCTAATGGCTTCTGACAATGCTTATTCACATATTTCATCACGGGAAAACCGAATGAAATGTTGGGCACAAACACTCCGTCCATCACATCGAGGTGAAGCATATCAGCATCACTGGCATTGATAAATTCCAGTTCTTCAGCCAAATGGGCGAAATCTGCCGACAGAAGTGAAGGTGATACTTTCATATTATCCTTTCTTTGGTGAGCCTTTTAAGCCTTTATAAGCAATGTATAAAACAATAATTCCAAACAATGCAAAACCTGCGTAAGTGAGGTATTTGTTGTTGGCTTCGAGCTGAGCGTATAAATCAGGTTCTGCAACGAAAGTGCTTAACCACCAGCCAAGAGTCGCTAATGCCACGTTCCAAATGCCAGCTCCAAGAGTGGTGAACACTGAGAACTTAAGGAAGTTCATGCGTGCCAAGCCAGCAGGAATTGAAATCAACTGGCGTATGCCAGGAATCAAGCGTCCCAAGAATGTGGAGATTGAACCATGGTCGGCAAAATACTTTTCCGCCTTTTCCACTTTCTCGGCATCAATCAAACACATGTGACCGATTCTACTGTTCGCGAAACCGTAAACCACAGGTCGGCCAATGAACATTGAAATGACATAATTCACACATGCGCCCACTAAAGCACCCAATGTGGCAACCAGCACCACCATCACCACGTTGATATTCGCAGTACCTGCACCTGAACACGCAAAGTATGCGGCAGGAGGCACTACAATCTCGCTTGGGAATGGAATGAAGGAACTTTCAACAGCCATCAGCAAGAATATCAGTGTGTAACCCATATTGTCTTTAAACCAATTGTAGAGCGTTTGAGCGTCCAAATTTGGCATATAAACAATAACTGAGGCCACTAATGCCACCAATATGATTGCCCCAATGAGCAATTGAATTGTTTGCTTCTTCATCTTTTAATTCTGATTGCGAGTGCAAAGATACAAAAAATCATTTAAATTTCATAGCCTAATTGGCGAAACATTTTGCAATATGCCTCAGCTTTTTTTTCTAAAGCCAGCGGATAGGCACGAGATGACGATGGCATTCTGAACAATTTGAACCGATGTCCGGCATATTCACACTCCACCATCTCTCCCATTTTGGGAACCTCCACGTTTGCCATCGAGGCTATCACGCCCGTGGCCTTCTCCCCTGCCGTAACCACCGCCTCAAGCGTTGGGCAAGTGGCGAAAAAAGCCTTCAAATCAATGGTTTCTATAATTTCAAGGAATTTGTCGCTTGCATTGTCTTTCAATCGTCGCACACGGGTGGCGGTATCGTAGAGGGCGATATGCTGCTCCGTGAGGAATGCCTTGATTTCTTCCAGGCGATAGGAGCGCTGCTCCGCGTTGTAGAACTTGAAGCGGTCGGCATAAAAAATATGTCCCATGATTTTCCACATATCGTTTGTTTTGTTTGGGTAGAAAAATTCCATCGCCCATCTGTTTGGCTTTGGCGGAAATGTGCCCAACATTAGCACTCTTGCCCCATCTGGCAGAAATGGAGGAAATGGGTGGCTCTCTATCGGTAATTTTTGCTTCATTATGCAATGCATTATTTAAATAATGTGCAAAGTTACATAAATCTTTGATTCAAAAAAAGTGGGGGTTGATGCTGTCGATGATGTGTTTTTCTTGCTTCATTATATATGGAATATTCCAAAAATGGTAGCGAGGACGATATATTTCTGCTATTTTTGAAATTATTTTGATTTTTTTCATAACTTTGTATTTCAATTAGTATGCTTTCAAACAACACAATTTCAATAATATGAATATCAGATTATTTCTTTCAATGGCATTTTTAGCCATCATCTTGGCTGGTTGTAGTACCCCAAAGGACATCACTTACATGCAAAATGCCGAAACACTCCCTCCCGAGGTGTTGAAAGCCACTGCGAAAATCAACGACCCTGTGATTATGTCGGGCGATTTGCTTCAAATCAGCGTTTCTGCCACTAATCCTGAATTGGTTAAGTTTTTCAACAAAACAGAAATGGTAGCCACCGGCTCTACCAGTAGCAACCCCGACAACCCAATGTTCTACTATCTTGTTGACAACAAAGGGTATATTGACTTCCCTGTTCTTGGTAAAATTTATGTGGTAGGTAAAACTCAAAGCGCAGTGGAAGCAGAAATCACTAACCTTATTTATCCTCGCTACCTTGCAGAAAAGCCAGGTGTGGAGGTGCGCTTCCAAAACTTCCAAGTTTTCACAATGGGTGAAGTGAACAGACCTGGTCTTATCAAATCAACCAATGGCCGCGTTACTATTCTTGAAGCTATTTCACAATCTGGCGATCTCACCATTCATGGCCGTCGTGATAATGTGATGGTGATTCACACCAATTCTGATGGTAGCCGTGAAGTGCAACGTGTTAATCTTACTGATAAGAATCTTCTTATCTCGCCAGTTTACAATCTTCGTCAAAACGATGTGGTTTACGTGGAACCAAACGCCACCAAAAAGCGTTCTTCTTGGGCTATTCCACCTGCATGGCAATGGGGTACAAGTATTCTCAGTATTTCTCTGTCAATCGCTACCTTCGTTGTGACAGTTACCAAGTAATCTCTCCCCTTTTCGAGAAAACATAAAAAATCCCGCCCTCACATTATCGTGGAGGCGGGATTCTTAATTTACTTTACTATGTGGAGCGCGGGATTATGGGTTAGTTGCGGAAAACCAATTCATCACCTACGCAGTCGATCACAATAGGTTTCTCCCTATCAATGTTTTGAGCAATGATGTCTTTCGACAATTTGTTCAATACCATATTCTGAATAACACGCTTTACAGGACGAGCACCAAATTCAGGGTCGTAGCCAGCTTTAGCGAGGAATGCAACAGCTGCATCGGTAGCTTCAAGAGTTATGCCATTCTTCGACAGCATCTTAGCCACAGCGCTGACTTGCAAGCGTACAATCTGTGCAATCTCGTTTTCGTCAAGAGGCGTGAACATAATGATTTCATCAATACGGTTCAAGAACTCTGGACGCATTTGAGCTTTCAACAAGTTGAACACCTCGTTTTGAGTCTTTTCAATCACCTCTGCCCTGTTCTGAGCATTCAGATGCTCGAAGCGCTCACGAATAATCTGACTGCCCAAGTTACTGGTCATGATGATGATGGTGTTCTTGAAGTTGACGGTACGGCCCTTGTTGTCGGTGAGTCGGCCATCGTCGAGCACCTGAAGCAGAATGTTGAACACATCGGGGTGCGCCTTCTCTATCTCATCGAAAAGCACCACTGAATATGGTTTACGGCGTACTGCCTCGGTCAACTGACCGCCTTCATCATAGCCTACGTAGCCCGGAGGTGGACCAATCAAACGGCTCACACTGAACTTCTCTTGATATTCGCTCATATCAATACGAGTCATCATGTTCTCGTCGTTGAACATATAGTCGGCCAATGCCTTTGCCAACTCGGTTTTACCGACACCGGTGGTACCCAAGAAGATAAACGAACCGATAGGCTTGCGAGGGTCGTTCAATCCTGCACGACTACGCCTTACGGCATCGGAAATGGCACTGATAGCCTCGTTCTGACCCACTACACGCTTGTGCAACTCTTCTTCAAGGTGGAGCAACTTGTCTTTCTCGCTTTGGAGCATACGGCTCACTGGAATGCCTGTCCAGCGCGATACCACGTCGGCGATGTCGTCGCTGTCAACCTCTTCCTTAATCATAGATGTTTCGCCCTGCATTGTTTTCAGTTGATTCTGGATAGCCTTGTTGTCGTCTTCCTTTTGCTTGATTAAAGAATAGCGGATTTCAGCCACACGGGCATAATCGCCATCGCGCTCGGCTCTTTCGGCTTCGAAGTTGAGTTGTTCGATGTCAATCTTATTCTGCTGAATGCGGTTGATAAGTTCCTTCTCGCTCTTCCACTTTGCCTTGTAGTCGTTTTCCTTGTCTTTCAACTCGGCGATTTCCTTTTCCACTTGAGCCACGTGTTGGGCATCGCCATCACGCTTAATGGCCGCACGCTCAATCTCGAGTTGGGCGATTTTACGAGTGGTCTCGTCAAGTTCTTCAGGCACGGAGTCCATTTCGATACGTAACTTGGCAGCGGCTTCATCCACAAGGTCGATGGCCTTGTCGGGGAGGAAACGGTCGCTGATATAACGCTGGCTCAACTGCACAGCCGCTATAATGGCATCGTCTTTAATCCTCACCTTGTGGTGGTTCTCGTATTTCTCTTTCAAACCACGCAAAATGGCAATAGCACTTTCCTCGTCAGGCTCATCAACCATCACCACTTGGAATCGACGTTCGAGTGCCTTGTCTTGTTCGAAATACTTTTGGTATTCGTCGAGAGTGGTGGCACCGATACTACGCAATTCGCCACGGGCAAGGGCTGGTTTAAGAATGTTGGCAGCGTCCATTGCGCCACCGCTCTTACCAGCGCCCACAAGTGTGTGAATCTCATCGATGAACAAGATGATTTCGCCATTCGACGAGGTGATTTCGTTGATTACGGCTTTCAGTCGCTCTTCAAATTCGCCTTGATATTTAGCACCTGCAATCAGAGCGCCCATGTCCAAAGAGTAAACCTGTTTCTGACGAAGATTCTCAGGCACATCGCCTCTTACGATACGCTGTGCAAGACCTTCCACAATGGCTGTCTTACCCGTACCAGGCTCACCTATCAATATAGGGTTGTTTTTGGTTCTACGGCTCAAGATTTGAAGCACACGGCGTATTTCGTCGTCACGGCCGATAACAGGGTCAAGTTTGCCTTGTTGTGCGCGTTCGCAAAGGTTGATAGCATATTTCTTCAGAGCGTTGTACTGCTCTTCTGCGCTTTGTCCAGTAGCTTTTCTGCCTTGACGCAATTCGTTGATGGCCATCTTCAAGTCATCTTCTGTAGCGCCAGCGTCTTTCAGAATTTTGCTTGCTGGTGAGTTCACGGAAAGAAGTCCGACCAAGATGGCTTCAACGGTCACATACTGGTCGCCATTCTCCGTGGCGAAAGCATTGGCTTTTTCAAACACCTTATTGGAGTCGGAACTGAGGTAAGGCTCACCTCCGCTCACTTTTGGCAAGCGGCTCAACTGCTCGTCGAGGGAACGTTCAATCATGGTGGCAGCCACGTCCAATTTCTGGAAAACGAACTTCACAACCGAGTCGTCGTCAGACATCACTGCTTTTAAGAGGTGAACAGGCTCCAACACCTGGTTCTGATTGCTTTGGGCAATCTGTACAGCTTTCTGCACTACCTCTTGTGATTTGATGGTAAAATTTTGAAAATTCATAATACATTTTCATGTGTTATTTCACATGTCCTTTCACCACCCCTAATAGCAATTCCCATTCCCAACAAAAATCTCTGCCAAAATCAGCCATTTTGTCACTTTTACACAAGAGAAAAGCGTGTCTAAAGCCATCAATAGACTACACATTTTTTATATATCTATGCGGGAAATCTTTCCTATCTGTGTTGTCTATTAAGTTACAATATTTCTATCGCTATTGCGGCGCAGGCTTCGGCGTCGGCGAGGGCGTGGTGGTGGTTTGTTAAATCGTAGCCGCAGCGGGCGGCAATTACGTTAAGGGTGTGCTGACCTTTTGGCCAGACTTTGCGCGAGGCTGCGCATGTGCAGTAGAAATCGTAGTCGGGATAGTCCATTTGATAGACGCGGAAGACGGCTTTCAGGCAACTTTCGTCAAACGACTTGTTGTGTGCTACCAATGGCATATTTCCAATCATGGGTTTTATCTGTTTCCATACTTCGGGGAAGGTTGGTGCGTCTTCTGTATCTGTGGCGCATAACCCATGCACCTTACTGCACCAGTAGTTGTAATACTCTGGTTCGGGTTTTATGAGAGAGTAGTATTTGGCCACAATCTCACCACCTCTAACAATGACCACGCCAACAGAGCAAACGGATGAGCGCTCACTATTGGCTGTTTCAAAATCTATTGCTGCAAAATCTTGCATGGTTAATCAATGTTGTGCTTATTAATTTTTATGCAAATATAGCGATTTTGGTGCAAAGATATTGCCAGGGTGTGGCTTTTTCGTTCACACTTGCTCGTGCCTGCAAAAAAATATGCGGATTGCGCTAAGGAAAGTTGGGGATTGGCAAAAATCTGTGAAAAAACATATTTTTTCATAATTAGGAGTTTAAATATAGTGGATAATTGGTCAATTTTTAATAATTTTGTATTCTATTTTGCACAAATAGGCAGACTTGGTTGATTCACATGCTGTTTGCTATAATATAGAGTCACGCCAAACAATGCCGAATTAACAAAACAAATATGGCTGATAAGAAACAAATTAAATCTGCTCTCATCTCCGTCTTCCACAAAGATGGTCTTGAAGAAATTTTAAAAGAGTTAAACAACAACGGTGTGAAATTCCTCTCTACTGGAGGTACTCAGAAGTTCATTCAAGAACTTGGCTACGAATGTGCAGCCGTTGAAGACCTCACAAGCTACCCATCAATTTTGGGTGGCCGTGTAAAGACTCTTCACCCAAAGGTGTTCGGTGGCATTTTGAACCGTCGCGACAATGAGAGCGACCAACAGCAAATTGCCCAATACGATATTCCTGAAATCGACCTCGTGATTGTGGATTTGTATCCATTTGAGGAAACCGTGGCAAGCGGTGCCGACGAATCGGCAATTATCGAGAAAATTGATATAGGTGGCATCTCACTTATTCGTGCTGCCGCTAAAAACTACAACGATGTGGTGATTGTGGCTTCCAAGGCGCAATACAAACCTCTCGTGAACGCTCTTAAGGAAAACGGCAATGCCGAAACCACTCTGGCTCAACGCCGCTGGTTTGCTAAAGAAGCGTTTGCAGTGTCGAGTGCCTACGACAGTCACATTTTCAACTATTTCGACGAAAACGAAAACAGTGCGCTTCGCCTTGCAGTGAATGGCAGCAAATCGCTCCGCTATGGCGAAAACCCTCACCAAAAGGGATTCTACTTTGGCGATTTCGATGCGATGTTCACCCAGCTCCACGGCAAGGAAATCAGCTACAACAACCTGCTCGACATCGATGCGGCTGTGAATCTGATCAACGATTTCGACGAAACCACTTTCGTGATTATGAAGCACAACAATGCTTGTGGCTTGGCTTCAAGAGAAAAACTGGTTGACGCATTCAATGCCGCTTTGGCGGGCGACCCTGTAAGCGCTTTCGGCGGTGTACATGTCACCAACCGTGAAATCGACGCAGCCACGGCTGAAGAAATGAACAAGGTGTTTATCGAAGTGTGCATCGCTCCTGGCTACACCGACGAAGCACTTGCAATTTTGAAGCAGAAAAAGAATCGCGTGATTCTCGTGATGAAGGATTTCAAGGTTCCTGCTATGCAATGCCGCACAGTGCTCAACGGTGCACTCGTTCAAGAGCGCGACACACACGTTGAAACCCCTGAAGAGCTTCAACAATGCACCACTAAGGGCGTAACACCCGAACAAGTGGCCGACTTGCTGTTTGCCAACAAGGTGGTGAAGCACAGCAAGAGCAATTCGATTGTGCTTGCTAAAAACAAAATGCTCATTGCAAGCGGTGTGGGTGAAACCTCACGCGTTGACGCATTGAAGCACGCTATTGAAAAAGCCCACAACTTCAAGCACGACCTGCACGGAGCTGTGATGGCAAGCGATGCATTCTTCCCATTTGCCGACTGTGTGGAAATCGCACACAAAGAAGGCGTAGATGCAGTGATCCAACCTGGTGGTTCGGTTCGCGATGGCGAAAGCATCGACTACTGTAATAACAACGGAGTGGCAATGGTCATGACAGGCTACCGTCACTTCAAACACTAAAATATTTAAAAGACAAGAAAACACGACTATGGGATTTTTCTCATTCAGACAAGAAATAGCTGTCGATTTAGGTACAGCTAACACGATTATTATCCACAAAGATAAAATCGTGATTGATGAGCCATCTGTTGTCGCTCAAGATGCCAAGACTGGCAAGATGATCGCAGTTGGTGAAAAGGCTCGTGAAATGCACGGCAAGGTACACGAAGGCATTCGCACCATTCGTCCACTGCGCGATGGCGTAATCGCCGACTTTAATGCCGCCGAAATGATGATTCGTGGCATGATTAAGAAGGTGAGCAGCAAAAATGGCTGGATGTCGCCTTCGCTCACTATGGTTGTATGTATTCCTTCAGGCTCTACTGAAGTGGAAATTCGCGCCGTTCGCGACTCAAGCGAGCACGCTGGCGGCCGTGAGGTATATATGATTTACGAACCAATGGCAGCCGCTCTTGGTATTGGTCTTGATGTGCTTGCCCCTGAAGGCAACATGATTGTTGATATAGGTGGTGGTACCACTGAAATCGCAGTGATTTCGCTTGGTGGTATCGTGAGCAACAAGAGCATTCGTATCGCTGGCGACGACCTCACAGAAGACATTATGGAACACATGCGCCGTGCACACAATGTGAAGGTGGGCGAACGCACTGCTGAACTTATCAAAATCAACGTAGGTTCTGCACTTACCGAGCTCGACAACCCACCCGAAGACTTCGTGGTACATGGTCCTCACCAGATGACAGCCCTCCCAATGGAAGTGCCCATCTCATACCAGGAGATTTGCCACTGTCTTGAAAAGTCGATTTCAAAGATTGAAGCGGCTGTGCTCAGCGCACTGGAGCAGACACCTCCTGAACTGTATGCCGACATTGTTCGCAACGGTGTGTACTTGGCTGGTGGTGGCGCATTGCTCCGCGGTCTTGACAAGCGCTTGCAAGACAAAATCGGTATTCCTTTCCACGTGGCAGAAGATCCACTGCACGCTGTGGCTAAGGGTACGGGTGTGGCTTTGCGCAACATCAAGCACTTCAAGTTCTTGAAACAATAATAAGAAATAGAATATCATTTCGCACGGGAAGGCAACGATTCGTCATTGCCTTCTTATGCGTATCTATAGGTATGCCCTTTCACACTTCAGCAAAATGCCGATGTTATGAATAATCTACTCCAATTTTTAGTTAAGCATATTCCGTGGTTTGTGTTTATCATTTATGTGATAATCAGCTGCATACTGCTTTTTAGCAACAATCCGTTTCAGCAAAGCGTTTACCTTTCGTCGGCGAATGGTATCAGTGCCACCGTGTATGAAGGTTATAGCGGTGTGTCGTCATACTTCGGACTGAAATCGGTGAACGAGGACTTGCAGGCACGCAACACGGCATTAGAGCTTGAAGTTGCTCAACTGAAAAAAGCGATCCACAACTATCAGTTGCAGATTCCCGACACGTCGGGCATTCTTGCAAGAAGTGGACGCAACTTTTCCTATGTGGTGGCGAATGTGATCAGCAACAGTGTGGCTCAACCAGCCAACTTCATCACCATCGACCGTGGTAGCGACGACGGCATCGTGCCAGAAATGGGCGTAGTCGGTCACAACGGCGTGGTGGGCATTGTGAACGTGGTGGGCAAACACTCGGCACGCATCATCTCGCTCATCAACCCCTACACTCGCTTGTCGTGCAAGGTGAAGAAAAACAGCAAATTCGGCACTCTTATCTGGAATGGCGAGGACTATCGCTACGCCACATTGACCGAACTTCCTCGCGACGGCAGATATGCTAAAGGCGACAGCGTGGTGACCAGCGGCTATTCTTCATTGTTCCCCGAAGATATAATGGTGGGCGTGATAGTGGGCGAAGACAAGGCGATGTCGAGCAACTTCATGGCTATGAAAGTGAAATTGAGCACCGACTTTTCGCAACTGAAGAATGTGAGTGCGCTCAACAACAAGATGCGTGTGGAACTGAAGGCTTTAGAGACGAAAGACAATAACCCAAGCGGCACAAAGAAGGAGGAGAAAAAGTAATGGCAAAAACTACTGTTCAATTTATCATACTGTTTGTGATATTGGTTTTGGTGCAAGTGATTTTCAGTAAAATCATGCTGTTCAATGTAGCCACGCCAATTATCTTCATCTATTTGCTGCTTCGATTGCCCATCGGCTTATCGTTGAATGCCGTGTTCACCATCGCATTCTTTTCGGGATTGTCGATTGACGTGTTTAACGACACCCAAGGTATGAATGCATTGGCGTGTTTGCTGATAGCAGCCATTCGCACTAAAGTGTTCTACGCCTTTGTCACTCACGACGATGAGTCGAGTGCCATTATCCCTTCGTGCAAAAGTATCGGCACAGGCACATACTTGAAATATGCTGGCACATTGATGCTCATCTACTGCTTCTTGATATTCTTTATCCAAGCATTCACATTCCAAAATGTGTTGCTCACGATCGCTCGCATATTCTGTAGTTTTGCCCTGTCGCTCGTGCTGATTTACGGTATCGACAGTTTGGTGAACACACGCCGCGAGAAAAGATAGCATATAAAATCTGAAAAAAGCATTCTCTAAATGAGAAAAGATTATAACCTTGAAAAAAGGAAATACGTGATTGGAGGCTTCATCGTGGTGCTTGTGTGCATCTACGTGGTGAGACTTTTTATGCTTCAGATTATGGACGATTCCTATAAGAACAAATCTGACGGAAATGCCTATGTCCATAAAATGATATACCCTTCGCGTGGCCTTATTTTCGACCGAAACGGCAAGTTGATTGTGTTTAATCAACCGTCATACGATTTGACCGTGATTTTGAAAGACGTTCAGCCTTTCGATACCGTGGACTTCTGCAACACACTACAGATTACCCGACAGGAATTTGACGAACGCCTCGAAAAAGTGAGGGAAACGAAGAATTTCTATCGTGAGCAGGTGTTTCTCGCACACATCGACCAGATGGACTACGGCAGAATACAGGAAAAACTGTATCGCTTCCCTGGTTTCTCCATCGTTCAACGCATTGTGCGCGACTACACATTGCCTGTGGCTGCCAACATTCTTGGCGACATCAGAGAGGTGAACGCCAAAGAAGTGGAGAAAGACGACTACTACAATCCCGGCGACTATATCGGCGACATGGGATTGGAAAAGGAATACGAAAAGTATCTTCGTGGTGTGAAAGGCGAAGAAATTCTTATTCGCGACCATGTGGGCAGAATTAAGGGACATTACGACAACGGCAAGCACGACATCAAGCCACAAGCAGGCCATAACCTGAAATTGGGCATCGACCTCGACCTTCAAGAATACGGCGAAAAGCTTATGCAGGGTAAGCGTGGCGCTATTGTGGCAATAGAGCCAGCCACTGGCGAAATCCTTGCTCTCGTCACCTCCCCTACTTATAATCCCAAACTTCTTGTGGGTAAAGACCGCGGCAAGAACTACGCTCAACTGTTTCGCGACAACGATAAACCCACATTCAACCGTGCCATTCAGGCGGCGTATCCTCCTGGCTCTACATTTAAGCCATCGCAAGGTCTGATTTTACAGCAGGAAGGCATCATCACCGCCAGCACCATGTATCCTTGCCACCATGGTTTCGTGATCAGAGGTATGCGTGTGGGCTGTCACGGTCACGCCTCTCCGCTGAATTTAAGACCAGCGCTTACCACATCGTGTAATGCGTTTTTCTGTTGGGGCTTGCGCAATATGCTCAACAATCGCAAGTATGGCTCAATAGCGAATGCGTTCGAGGTGTGGAAAAATCACTTGGTGAGCATGGGCTACGGCAAAAAACTTGGTGTGGACTTGCCATTTGAGAGCCGAGGCTTCCTTCCCAATTCAAAATACTACAACGAGCATATCAAAGGTGGTTGGAATGCCAATACCATCATTTCCGTGTCGATTGGACAAGGTGAAATTTTGGCGACACCGCTTCAAATTGCCAACCTTTGTGCACTCATTGCCAACCGTGGTTATTTCTACACACCACACCTTGTGAAGAGGATTGAAGGCGTGGGCGTTTTGAAACGCTTTACAACGAAACGCATTCCCACTATCGACCCAAAATACTATACCGAAGTGGTGGCTGGTATGCGTGGTGCTGTCACTGGCGGTACTTGCCGCAGGGCCAACATTGAAGGCATTGAAGTGTGTGGTAAGACTGGTACTGCCCAAAACCCACATGGTCGCGACCACTCTGCGTTTATGGGCTTCGCCCCAATGAACAATCCCAAAATCGCCGTAGCCGTGTATGTGGAAAATGGCGGTTTCGGTGCTGAATATGGTGTGCCGATTGGTAGTTTGATGATAGAGAAATATCTCAAGGGCGAAGTAAAGCGCACTGAGATGGAAAATCAAATGATGAACTCAAGAATTAAATAATATAAAGTGAGTAGCAACGAAAAAAGCATATTCAAGTCGCTTGACTGGTTTACTATCGTGCTGTATTTGGTGATGACCATCTATGGTGCTATCAGCATCTACGCCGCCAAATACAGTTTTGAGCAAACCAGCCTGTTTAGCTTCGACACATACTCTGGTAAGCAATTCTGCTGGATCATTCTTTCCCTTTGTTTGGGCTTTTCATTATTGCTGATCGACAGGCAGTTTTATGAAGCGTATGCCTACCCGATATATGGGTGTATGATTCTGCTGCTGGTGCTTACCATATTTGTTGCCCCTAACATTAAAGGTTCGCACTCGTGGATCACGTTAGGACCTGTGAGTCTGCAACCGGCTGAATTTGCGAAATTTGCCACGGCATTGGCATTGGCGAAGTTATTCAGTACTTACGGTTTCAGCCTCAATACTCCCAAGAATATGGCGATAGCCGTGGGTATCATCGTGCTGCCAATTCTGATTATCATTTTGCAGAACGAAACTGGGTCGGCTTTGGTTTATACCGCGCTGGTGTTTGTGCTGTATCGTGAGGGCATGACAGGGCTTGTGCTTTTTGCGGGTTTAGCTTCTGTTGTGATTTTTGTGATTGCGCTTAAATATTCCACTGTGCCATTTATGGACATCACGCTTGGTGAGTTTTGCGTGTTTATCTTACTGATGGTCATTATTGTGGGTATGCTTCATATCTATTGCAAGTCGCATGTTGCGGCGCGCAATGTTACTCTCGGTTATTTAGGTACTGGGGCGTTGGCACTTGGCGCGCATTATTTGGGTTACGACATTCACGGCTATTTGTTCTTCTTCCCTGTTATTATCTGCTCGCTCATCTATCTGATATGGGAATTTTTCCGTATGAACAACAGGAAAATCCTTACCACCATCGGTTTTGCGATTGCTGGCATGTGCTTGCTTTTTACCGTGAATTTTGCGTTTAACGAGGTGCTGAAACCTCACCAGCAGATGCGTATCAAGGTGGCACTCGCTATTGAAGACGACGTGCGAGGTCAGGGCTACAATGTGAACCAAAGTAAAATTGCCATCGGTTCGGGCGGCTTGATGGGCAAAGGGTTCCTCAACGGCACACAAACCAAATTCGGCTATGTGCCAGAGCAGCACACTGACTTCATTTATTGCACCATCGGTGAAGAACAAGGCTTTGTGGGTTCGGTGGCTGTGCTTATTCTATTTCTTACCATGATACTTCGTGTTATCGCTATTGCCGAACGCCAGCACACAGCTTTTGCACGAGTTTATGCCTATTGTGTGGCATCGATACTCATATTCCACTTGAGCATTAATGTGGGAATGGTGATTGGACTATGCCCCGTTATCGGTATTCCTCTCCCCTTCTTCAGTTACGGCGGTTCATCGCTTTGGGGATTCACTATCCTTCTATTTATCCTCCTCCGTATCGACGCCTCACGCTCCCAATACGGTGTGTGGTAATCCCCTCACACAAAACATCTTTACATATATAAAATAACCACGAATTTCTCAGGAAATTCGTGGTTATTTTTATGGAGTTTCTCTTTAGAAATTTCACTTCAGCAGCGACTTCACTTCTGTAACAAATTCGTCGGAAGTGAGGTTGTAGGGTAGCCAGTGGATGGGGAAGCCGCGGCGTTCCATGCCACGGAACCATGTCATTTGTCGCTTGGCGAATTGGTGAATGGCTGTTTCAAGTCCTGTAAACATTTCATCGTAGGTCAACTCCCCTATCACATGCTTTGTGATGTATTTGTACTCCAATCCGTAATAAATCAGGTCGTCGGGGGCTACCCCTTCCTCGTCAATCAGTCGGCGCACTTCATCTACCATTCCTGCGTCAAGGCGTGCTTTCAAGCGGTCGGTAATACGCTGGCGGCGTTCGTCACGCGGTATGCTCACACCTATGGTTAGCACATTTTCCAGAGGGTGTGGCTCGGTGGCGAGTTTGAGAGTGGGATTTTCGTGGTAATACACGCAAATCTCAATCGCACGGATAGCACGCTTGCAGGTGTCGATGTCGCTATTGTTGCGAAGCGTTTTGTATGTTTTGAGGATTTCGGTCAGTTCTTCCAGACTTTTTGTGGAGAGTTCTGCTCGCAACTCCTCGTTCTGAGGTACTGGTGGCAACTGAATACCTTTGAGCACACTCTCCACATACAGCCCCGTGCCGCCACAAAGAATCACCTGCTTGCCTCGGCTGCGGATTTCGTCGTAGCACTTCTGATAGTCGCGCAGAAATTCAAAAAGGTTGTATTTGTAGCCAGCAGGGCAAATGTCTATCATGTGGTAAGGCACGTCGCCGTATTCTTCGAGGTCTTTTCCTGTTCCCAAGTCCATTCCCCTATACAGCTGGCGCGAGTCGGCGCTGATGATTTCAGCATCAAGTACCTTTGCCAATGCCACCGCCTTACCTGTCTTGCCCGAAGCCGTAGGTCCAGTAATCACAATCAAATCGGTCATCATATTAAGTGTTTGATACGAGCCCTTTCGATTTTATTTTTGTTGCAAGTTTGCTTTGAAGAAGTTCAAAACTCGTTGGTAAAGTGGAAGACGAACGCCGCAACCGTTGATACTGTGGTTCATGTTTGTATAAATCATCATATCAAATTGATTGCCTTGACCGTGGAGCTTTGAGATATATTGCATAGAGTTGATTACATGCACATTATCGTCGGAACTACCCCACATAATCAGCAGTTTGCCTTTCAACTTGTCGGTGTTTTCAAGTGGTGCGCCATCACGGTAGCCGTCAGGGTTTTCTTGTGGAGTGCGCATGTATCGCTCTGCATAGATAGTGTCGTAGAACTTCCATGAGGTGACAGGAGCGATTGCCACACCTGCTGCATAGTCGCTACCCGGAGTTGACATTGCCATCAGTGCCTCATAGCCACCATAGCTCCAACCCCAAATGCCAATGTGCTTTGCATCAACGTATGGCAGACTTGCCATATATTTTGCGGCGGCAATTTGGTCGATACTTTCATATTTACCAAGCTTTTGATACACCACGCTTTGGAATGCCTTTTCACGGCCACCTGTGCCACGACCATCTACACAAGCAATGATAAATCCTTGAGTTGCAAAATATTCTTGCCAGTCGAGGCTCCACTTATTGAGAACTTGTTGTGAGCCTGGACCGCTATACTGTTGCATAATCACTGGGTATTTCTTGTTGGGGTCGAAGTCCACTGGTTTGATAATGTAGCCATTAAGCGTGTAGCCATCGCTTTCCACGGTGATAAATTCGCGATGTGGAACAGTTGGGGCGGTATATTTTTCGGCAAACTCGCGGTTCAGTTCCAAATCGCGCACCTTTTTGCCGTTCACGTTATAGATGGCGTATTGGTTTGGAATGCGTTGTGAGCTGAATGTGCGAATGTAGTATTTGAAATTGCTGTTGAATTTTGCGCTGTATGTGCCATCGCCATCGGTAAGGGCGGTCACTTTGCCAGCAGCGTCAACACTTTCCACCATGCGGTTGAGCGGGCCATTGGTGCGCTGATAGAAGAATTGTTTGCGCGCCTTGTCGTAACCGTAAAATTCGGTCACATTTTCGTTGCCCGAAGTGAGTTGCTTGATCAGTTTTCCATCGTAGGCATATTGATAGAGGTGCATATAACCCGACTTTTCGCTTGGCATCACAAAGAATGTGTCGTAATACATCACATCGTTGGCGCTCTTGCTGTCGATCCATGAAGTGGATTGCTCGGCATACACTTCGGTTGCCTGGGCGGTGGCAGGATTCACTGCGTAGATATGCAAATCGTTTTGGGTGCGGTTCAGCGTGCTCACCATCAAGCGATCGTCTTGTGTGCCGTAATCAATGTGTGGCACGTAGTCATTGTCGGTGATGGGGAGATTCATTTTTTGCAGACGGCTGGTGGCCAAATCATAAGCCATAACGCTAACCACCGAGTTTTTCTCGCCAGCCACTGGATATTTGTAGTCGTAGCTGCCTGGGTAGAGCGAATAGTCCTTGTTTGGGTGGCAATCGCCCTCATACATAGTCATGGAATACATAGGCACTTGGCTTTCATCGAAGCGGATAAACGCCAGTGTGTTGCTGCTTGGCGACCATTTCAGAGAGTTGAGAATGCCAAACTCCTCTTGGTAAACCCAATCGGGCACGCCGTTGATAATCTTGTTTTTCTCACCGTCGGTTGTCACAGTGGTGATAGAGCCGTCGGCAAGGTTTTTGATATATACATTGTTATTCTTCACGAATGCCACTTTCTGGTTGTCGGGGCTGAGCGTAGCAATCTCTTCCCCACCCTCGTCGGTGAGTTTGGTGATGCGTTGGCTCTTCACGTCGTACACATAGTAGTCGGCAATGTAGGAATAGCGATAAATCATCTTGGTGTCGGTGTGCAAGAGAATCTTTGTTTCGTCGTTGCTCATCTCGTAGCCGTCCCAATCGGTGATTTTACAGCCTTTCAGTTCCTCGCTGTTAAAGATAGTGGTTTCGTTGGCTTCGTTCTTATACGCAATGCGGAAGATTTTCGAGCCATCGGTGCTCTTTTGATAATAACACTCACCGTTTAGTGCCTTTTGTGTGGCAGCGATGCCATAAGGACGGTATGAAAGAACGAAATCGCTCAGTTCAAGCGCAGATGCGCCAAATGTTGTAGCGGTGGCAATAAATGCCCCAGCTAATATTTTACTTATTGTTCTCATACATAATTATGTTTATTATACAAAATTACGAAACTTTTCGATACCACCGAACAAATTCTATGAAATCATGAAAACATACTAAAAATGATACGCCCTATTCGATTGTTTTTGTAACTTTGACTTTTGAAAACGTTAAAAACACATTATAAATTATGATGATAAAACAAATTCCTGTTCTACTGATTACAGGCTATCTTGGCAGTGGCAAGACCACTCTTCTCAACAGAATTTTGAACAACAAGCGTGGCATTAAGTTTGCCGTGATTGTAAACGATATTGGCGAAGTGAACATTGATGCCAACTTGATTGAACAAGGAGGCGTGGTGGGTAAAAAAGACGATAGTCTTGTAGCTCTACAAAATGGTTGCATCTGCTGCACGCTGAAAATGGACCTCGTGGAGCAACTTCACGACATCACTTGCATGGATAAGTTCGACTACATCGCGATTGAGGCAAGCGGCATTTGCGAACCCGAACCTATTGCTCAAACCATCTGCTCTATTCCTCAAATGGGCAAGAAATATCTTGAAAACGGATTGGCACGCCTCGATTGCATCGTGACCGTGGTCGATGCGCTGCGTATGCGTGATGAGTTTGGCTGTGGCGACGACCTGATGAAGAAGCATATCGGTGAGGAAGATATAGAAAATCTCGTTATCCAGCAAGTGGAATTTTGCAACAAGATTCTCTTGAATAAGGTGGATGAAGTTTCACCTGAAGAACTTGACCGCATCAAGAAGATTATCCGTGCGCTCCAACCCAAAGCAGAGATTTTGGAATGTAACTATGGCGATGTGGATTTCGACAAGATTCTTCACACAGGCTTGTTCGATTTTGAAAAGGTGGTTACTTCTGCCATATGGATTCGTGAACTCGAAGGTCATCACGACGAAGATGAGCATGAGCACGAAGAACACGAGCATGAATATGAACACGAAGACGAAGACGAAGACCACGAACATCATCACCACGACCATGACCACGAGGAAGATGAAGAAGGTCATCACCATCACGGGCATCACCACCATCATCACCACGATGAGGGCGAAGCTGAGGAATATGGTATCGGTACATTCGTGTACTACCGTCGCCCAGCGTTCAACTTGGAGAACTTCGACCACTTCGTGGCTACCAAATGGCCAAAGAATGTGATTCGTGCAAAGGGCGTGTGCTATTTCACTGACGAACCCGACATGTGTTACCTCTTTGAGCAAGCAGGTAAGCAAAAAACGATTCGTCAGGCAGGTAAATTCTATGCCACAATGCCTGAAAACGAACTGCAACGAATGCTCGACACCGATCCAACTTTGCGCCGTGATTGGGACGAGACCTACGGCGACCGTATGCAAAAAATCGTATTCATCGGCCAAAACCTCGACAAGGAAGAAATCACACGCCTCCTCGACGAGTGCCTCGAATACACTTTCTGATTTTGATGAATAGGCGGCGGAGAATTAAGATTTCGCCTCGATATAACTAAAAAGAACCCCGAAAGTCCGTTGTTTGACTTTCGGGGTTCGAACTTGTATATTCAGAAATTAGATTTATTTCTACACTATATGCTTCTTTTAGCGCACTACCACTTTGCGTGCTGTCGTGGCACCACTGCGATGCTTTTCGCTTACGATATAGATGCCTGCACTTTGTGGACGGTTTGAGCCAAGATGTGCGCCTCTCATATCGTAGTATGTTGCGCTTGTCACATCATCAGCTGTTTTTGTGTCGTTGATGCCTGTTTGTTGAACAATCGTCAAGTTGAATGAGCGGCTTGCTGCTCCACAAGTGGCTGTAAGGGTAAGTTCGCCATCGTAGCCCTGTGGCAAGCGTACTTCGTTGTTGTTGACAGAAGCACCTGCCACCGAAGCACTCCAGACCACGCCATTAGGTTGACCTACGTTGATGCTGTGAGCCACATTCTCGAATGTGTCGCCCTCGGCAAGCACTACAGCAGCCGCATATACCTTGGCAAAATCATCGTTAGCGCGAGTGACGAGCACTGGCAATGAATATTTGTCAGGAGCAACGAATGCATCACCAAGCACCTTGCTGCCTGCAAGAGCCTTAACGGTCAGTCCTGTGCCGTAAGCTGTGCCGACAGCATTTGTGCCATAATCGGTTACATAATATGTGTTCTCAATTGTTGTGTTGGTACTGTCTGCATCCACACCAATCAGATTGCCATAATTCTCGGTGAGTGTACATTCCACTTTAGCGCCGTTGTAGCAGTTGACAAGTTTTGCTGGGCGCAACTTCGACACGTTGCCAATCAAGCCACCTGTCAGGTTGTTGCCAGTTACATTACCCATATTGTAGCAGTTGGTGTAAGTGGAGCTTCCCTCACCTGCCAAACCACCGATAGAGTAGCTCGTTTCTCTGCCAGAGTGGTCGGTGATGTTTTGTGAATTGGTTGCCACGGCACCAGTGTTGTAACTGTTGTAAACGCGGTTTTCTCCATTGTCGCAGCCAATCAAACCACCCACACGGTTGGCACCAGTCACAGAACCTGAATTCCAACAATTTTTCACTTGGTTGCTTGGACCTTTTAAAGTGGCGACAATGCCACCAACCATGAACAAACCTTTAATGTCACCAGTATTGTAGCAACTGTCGATTGTGATTGCGTCGTCGAAAAGTGAGCCGCCAATGCCACCCACCACGCTGAATGGAGCAGAAATATTACCAGTGTTGTAACAGCGTTTGATGGTTACTACAGCTGTTGTGTCGTTGGCACCTGTTTTGAAGTTGCCTACCACACCAGCAATTTCGCCACACACTTTAGCTTCCACGTTACCAGTGTTGTAGCAGTCGGTGTAAGAGTCGCCTGGTATGTAGTAGGCACTCACACCAGCCGATGGCAGAAGGTTGGTTTTGCTTGTGGTGCAAACCGTGATGTTTCCAGTGTTGTAGCAGCCTTCCATCACCTTCTTTGAGTTGATTGACACATCAGCTAAAATGCCTGATAGCACGGCTTTACCTTCAAGGTCTGAAGTGTTGTAGCAATTCTTGAAGTAGCTTGGCTGGCTGTTTTCGCCTTCGCAGAACAATTGTGCGGTAATACCAGCCAAAGCTGATACTTTAGTAGAATCGCTTGCTAAGATTTTACCAGTATTGCGACACTCGATGAATTGAGCTTGTTTACTGTATGCCACGATGCCAGCCACGCACTGCACTGTGGTTGTGCCGTTGTTGAGAATTGTGCCTTCGTTTGCACACTGGTTATATACCACGCCATCAGCCACAGCTTGTGCAACAATACCTGCGGCATAATTGTTCTTTGCTGTGATGTTGCCACGGTTCACACAATTCAGCAGACGGGCTGTGGCAGCGGCTTGACCAGCGAAACCTGCCACATAACCGCCACTGGTAGATTTCAAATCCACGAGATTCACACAGTTTTTAAGTGTGCCTTTGAGCGCACCAGCAAAACCGCCTGTGTAGGCAAATTTAGTGGTTATTTTGCCTGTGATGGTCAGGTCTTGAACCGTACCTCTCGCACCAATTACACGGAACACGCCTTGGTTCACTGTGGTGGTTGCGAAACTGATATTTTTCAGCGACTTGCCGTTGCCCAAAAATGTGCCTTGGAAATCCGACACTCCACCGTTGCACATTGGCACGAATGTTTTTCCTTCAAAGTCGATGTCGTTGGTGAGTTTTACGAATTGTCCATCAAATGTTGATTGTGTTTCCTCAATATACGAAGCCATATTTTTCCAGTCGGCAACACTACTGATTAAATATGGACTTTCTTCAGTGCCATCACCCTTTAGTGGGTTAGGCTCAAATCTTGTGATTGGGAATTGCTTTTCGAAGCGTCCAATTGTTGCCACCAAAGTGTCGGTTGTGAATTTTTCAACAGAGGTAGGGGCTACAAGTGTGTTGCCGTTGATTGAGAAAGCAGAGCCTTGCTTCAGTGTCCACTTACAGCCATTGTCGGAACTGAGTGTGGAGTTTACTTTCAGATTGCTTGCGGAGTTGCCAGTAGGGATTGACAATATCACCTTGCGGGCTGCTTCCACAATCTGGTCGTCGGCAAATGCTTTGAGCACAGGATATTTGTCTGCCTCAAACGACCATATTTCGCTTGAATAGTTGGCTAATACAGTTCCACTTGTCAGCACCGATGTTTCTACACCTGTAGTATTTTCGTGACTGTTGAGTGCCATTGCATTTAGTGGAGTTATTTGAGTGTCCCAATACACATCTTCGGTTTTGCCGAGTGTGCCATCGATACCTGCAATACCACCTTCTTGTGCACGGTTGCCACACAGCACAGTGCCTGCGCTGATGGCACGATACATATCGTTATAGCCCGATCCTGTGGTTTCCTTGTAAGGTTTTTCCCAACTTCCTACAATACCACCAGCTTTGTACGCTGCCACCACAGTGCCGAGGTTTACCACATCGCGCACGATAGCGCCATATCCGCTACCTACGATGCCACCTACGATACCAGTTTTGTTTGAGGCTTTGAATGTGGAGATAACGCTACTTTCCACGCGTCCCACGTTCATGCATCGCTCTACCGTGCCGCTGCTTTTCCCCACAATGCCACCGTTTTCCACGAAACCGGTGCTGATATAGCCAGCGTTGAAGCAGTCTGTAATTACCGATCCTTTCTCCGATTGACCTACAATGCCACCGATGTCTGCTGAGTAGCCGATGATGTCGGCATAGTTGCGGCAGCCAGTCACTGTGCCATAGTTACGGCCAACGAATGCGCCGCCATAACCAAAAAAGACGAATTTGTTGTCGCTGGCAATGGTAAGATTTTTGAGCGTGCCCTTTGCTCCCAAATAGCCAATAAAGCCCACGTTGCTGGTGCTTTTGGTGCCGTCGGGTGTTCCGAGAGCGGTTTCTGTTGGGGCAGTTTTCCATACCACAGTGTTCATATTGATGCCATGGATAGTGTGTCCGTCGCCATCAAATGTCGCACCAAAGCGCTTACTGTTGTTTTTCGAAGTGGTGGCAATACCTGTGAATTGCTCATCGCCTTCAACATCAATGTCGGCGGTCATCTTGAAAAAATTGCCGTCGTAGGTTTGCAACGCAGTGTTGGTCTGCGTGCAAAGCTCAATCAAGTCGGCCTTCGTTTTAATCAGATAAGGACTCGACTTCGTGCCTTCCCCGTCCCATGCTTTCGCAGTGAGAACTGACAAGGTAATGAATAGGAACAGATAAAACTTTTTTTCCATAAGCTAATTATTTTTTGATTTAGTTATGATTGGCAATAGGATTTCCCCATTTATGGAAAATGTGGCAATTTGTTGCTGATATATATGCAAATGTTATACAACATTTAATAAATAGACGGATCCCTTATATTTTGACGTTGCAAATATACAAAAACTTTTAATTAGTTGAATCATTAATGGCTTTTTTGTGGCTGTTGGTATCATAAAAAAAGTGCGCCTGTTTTTGTAGGCGCACCCTTTTTTTGTGCTTATGTGTGGGGATTATTTTGAGGTGGCCATGATTATGCATTTTGGCTCTACACCAGTGGTTGATTGCTTTTTTGCTTCTTCGGCATATTTTTTGAAGTCGGCATTATTTTTGTCCTTTATTACCTTAACAGTTGACAACGCAGATGGTTTCAATGAAGTAAACTCCGACACCGAAACCAGTTTTCCATCGAGCACAAATACTGCTTCACCAGAAAGGTAGTGGCTTGCATCTACTGAAGAAGTGATGCTTTTGCCGTCTTTTGAGGGGCGAACAGACTGAAACACGCTCACCTTCTTCACGCCGCCCTTACTCGCCACATAGTCATCGGTAAGAATTACGTGCACGTTGGTGCCCTCACCTATGGTGTAGTTTGCTATGGTTTTGCCTTTGAGTTGTGAGCCGTCGAAGTTTTCCACTTTTTTGCCGTTGATGATGTAAGTGGGGGCTTTTACATTTTCAGCGGCAAGACTTGCTACGCTAATGATAGCAATCGCCAAAAATAAAACTGTTCTTTTCATAATGATAAGAGTTTAGTTATTAATTAATTGAGTTGTTAATTTCAAAGAAGTGCCATCACTGCTTCGCTGAAGTAAAAATGAACTGGCTTCACCATCAGTGCACATCACATTCACCAAAAAGCCATTTTTGTGTGGCTTGGCAGTGATTGACGCATATTCTGCGTCCATCGTGGTGAGCACACTCACCGTTTCGAGCAGTTCGGTGGTGCTGACTTCATCGGTGGTTGGAGTTTGAACCTCTTTCTCGGCAATGCGCTTTGCCTTTTTGCGATGCTTCATTGCTGGCTGCTGCTCCTTGTGTGCCAAAAGTGTGGGGCTTTCTATTTTTTCTCGCATTGTAACTTTTTTATCCTCTCCGTTTTTTTCTGCCACTTTTTTTACCTCATTTTGGGTAATGACAGGCTTTTGTGATATTGTAGGAGATGGAGCGATGTCCTTATAATACAGCCACGCTCCTGCCAGCACGGCTATTATCGCACAAGCCACTGCACTCCATCGCAGCAAGTTGACTAAAATCCCCTTTTTTGAAGGAGTGGGTGCAAGCATTGCGTCGATTTCCTCATCGCTGAAATCATAAGCATCGGTCGTGAAGCTACGAAACAGCTCTTGATATGCTGCCCATTCAGCAGGCACATCGTCGGCTCTGTCAAAGTATTCCGAAAGCGTTTGCTCTTCGGCTTCCGTGCTCTGCCCTTCAAGAAACTTTTCAAGAAGCGATGCTATATATTCTTTTTGTTTCATAACTTGACTCCTTTCATTTGATTTAGTAACTGCATTCTTGCTTTACTTATCATACCGCGCACTGATGATTCCGTGGTGCCTATGATTTTTGCGATGTCGGCATACGACAAGTTTTCCACATTGCGCATTCTGATGATGGCTCGTTGCTTATCGCTCAGCGAGCGAATGCCTTGTTGCAAATTCTGCAAATTCTCCTGCTCCACCAGTTGCTTTTCCGGGGTCCCAGTCCCAGCAACTGATTCTGCCCTATCGATGGCGACGCAGGATTTGGCATCGCGCAATATGTTGAGGGAAACGTTTTTGCAAACCACCGATGCCATATTCCTCATTTTTGTGGCATCGGGTATCCGGTCTTTTGCCAACCATAGTCTGACAAGAGTTTCTTGCGCGGCATCTTCAGCACTGTCAGCATCGCCCAGATAGTGCTTTGCCTGACTGAGCAAGTGGCTCCGCAGGTGCTCTGCTTCTGTGATAAACTCTTGTATCTCCATCGTCGTTTATTTTGCGTTTCTATTATAATAACACAAAACGCGCCCTATCGCTACGCAAAAACTATACTTTTTTCAAAAAAAGATGCCACCAGCAGTGTGGCGGCATCTTTAATATAAAGTGTTTTAATTATTTCGCTGTGAAAGATTATTCAGCAGGAGCTTCTTCTGGAGCAGCTGTGAGGAAATCAGCGAGGTCTTCTGCCTTAAATTCCTTGATGTAAGCATAGTGACCAGCAACAGTGCCTTCAGCGTAGCGAACATATACGTTAGCGCTCTTAGCGAAGAGTTCTGGAGCACGGGTAGCGTCGTCGAGGATAAGGAGCGACATGATGATTTCTGCAGTCATTTCGTAGAGGCGGCGTGCCAAGAAGTCGTGGAGGTCGTTGTTGCCAGCAGCCTTCACATAGTTGATAGCGTCTTCATACTTTTCTACCATCTTAGCCACACGTTCCTTCAATGCTTGGAATTCAGGAGCCACTTCTTTTTCGAGCATTTCCTTGATGATGCCAAGGTAAGTGCCGTTGGTCACATAGCGGATAGCTGCCACCACTTGAAGTTGGGTAGTACCTTCGTAGATAGAGAAAATACGAGCATCGCGGAACAAGCGTTGGCACTTGTATTCCATGATGAAGCCCGAACCACCGTGAACCGAGATAGCATCGTAAGCGTTTTGGTTGGCGTATTCAGAGTTCATACCCTTTGCCAATGGAGTGAACGCATCGGCAAGGCGAGAATAAAGTTTCATTTCCTTGCGCTCTTCTGGAGTGAGCGTGCGGTCGCGAGCGATGTCTTCGAGTGCCTTGTAGATATCCACATAGCGAGCGGTTTGGTAAAGAATCGAACGGCCAGCGTCGAGTTTTGCCTTCATGCGGCTGAGCATGTCGTAAACGGCTGGGAAGTTGATAATCTTCTTACCGAATTGAGCGCGTTCTTTAGCGTAAGCGAGAGCTTCATTGTAAGCTTCTTGTTCCACACCCACTGATTGAGCGGCGATACCGAGGCGAGCACCGTTCATCAAAGCCATCACATATTTGATAAGGCCGAGGCGAGTGCTACCGCAGAGTTCTGCCTTTGCGTTCTTATAGGTAAGTTCGCATGTAGGTGAACCGTGAATACCAAGTTTGTGCTCAATGTGGCGAACATCTACGCCGCCGTCACGCTTGTCGTAGATAAACATTGACAAGCCACGACCGTCCTTAGTGCCTTCTTCAGAGCGAGCGAGCACCAAGTGAATATCAGAGTCGCCGTTGGTGATGAAACGCTTCACACCGTTCAATCGCCAGCAGTTGTTTTCTTCATCGAAAGTGGCTTTGAGCATCACGCGTTGGAGGTCGGAACCTGCATCAGGTTCGGTCAAGTCCATCGACATGGTTTCGCCAGCAGAGATGCGAGGAATGTATTTTTGGCGTTGTTCTTCGCTACCAAATTCGTAGAGAGTGTCGATACAGCTCTGGAGGCTCCACACATTTTGGAAACCAGCGTCGGCAGCTGAAATGATTTCACTCAACATTGAGAATGTGGTGTTAGGAAGATTCAAACCACCGTAGCGGCGAGGCATCGACACGCCCCAAAGGCCAGCCTTGCGGGTAGCGTCGAGGTTCTCGTAAGTTTTGCTTGCATAGATCATGCGACCGTTTTCCAAGTGAGGACCTTCGAGGTCAACATCTTCAGAGTTTGGTTCGATGATGTTGGCTGCAACATCGCCTGTAATGTCGAGAATACGCTTGTAGTTTTCGATAGCGTCCTCATAGCATACAGGAGCATCGGCAAACTTGTCTTTATCTTCGTAATTACGTTCCTTGAGATCAACAATTCGCTTCATGAGCGGATGGCTCAAGTGGAATTCAATTTCAGGATGATCAGTATAGTAATTAGCCATAACTGTAATATTAAGCTTTAGTTCTTTATTAAATGTTTAAATCTTAAGAAGCTGGAAGTTTATTTTGAAGTTAAGAAGTTATGAAGTTAAGAAGTTAAGACGAATGTCTTTTTGCTTGTAACTTCAACACCTGTTGCTTGTTATAAATCATCTTGGCTTGTCGCAACATTATTTATAATTGCTTTACAATAGCCATTGAGCAGTTTGCTTGTTTCTTCAATCAGTGAGCGCATCTTATCAAAATCATTTGGCTTGAGAAACTCCAAATCCCTTGAGAGGATATGATAATCTCTACATTCTTCCAAACTTCCTTGAGCGATATTGAAGAATCGCAATTTATCGGATTTCCCGATTTTCTTGTACCCTTCCGCAATATTTGCTTCTATTGAAACTGAGGCTCTACGAAATTGAGAAGTAAGACCATATTTCTCGTCTGTTGGAAATTGGCGTGTAACCTTATAAACGAAAAGCACAAAAGCATGGGCTTTTTGCCAAACTTGAAGATTTTCGAAACTGTAAGTGACAGCCATAATCAAAAGGTATTGTCTTAACTTCTTAACTTCTTTAACTTCTTAACTTCTGATTCAAGTATTACTTTGAATTTTGCTTGTAATACTTAATGAGTTTTGGAACCACTTCTTCCACAGTGCCATTGATCACGTAGTCGGCAATCTTGTTGATTGGAGCATCTGGGTCGTTGTTGATTGAGATGATGATACCAGCCTCTTGCATACCAGCGATGTGCTGAATCTGACCAGAGATACCGCAAGCGATATACACCTTTGGGTGAACGGTAACACCAGTTTGACCCACTTGGCGATCGGCTGCCACCCAGCCGGCATCAACTGCCGCACGAGATGCGCCCACTTCGCCGTGGAGTTCCTTTGCGAGGGTGAACAGTTGGTCGAAACCTTCCTTGCTGCCTACGCCGTAGCCACCAGCCACTACGATTGCCGCACCCTTGAGGTTGTGCTTAGCGGCTTCCACGTGGCGGTCGATAACCTTAACCACGAAGTCGGTGGTTGGAACATATTTTGCAACTTCTGGGTAAACCACCTCGCCCTTGGCCTTGCCTTCGTAAATGGCTTTCTGCATCACGCCAGAGCGAACGGTTGCCATTTGTGGGCGGTTTTCAGGGTTGACGATAGTAGCCACGATATTGCCACCGAATGCAGGACGAATCTGATAGAGCAGATTGTCGTAGTGCTTCTTAGTCTTGATGTCGTCGTATTCACCGATTTCAAGTTCGGTGCAGTCGGCGGTAAGACCGCTGAAAAGTGAAGAAGAAACGCGTGGACCGAGGTCACGGCCAATCACAGTTGCGCCCATGAGGCAGATTTGTGGTTTTTCTTCCTTAAAGAGGTTCACCAGCACTGAGGTGTGAGGGGCTGAAGTGTAGGGGAACAAGCCTTCAGCATCGAAAACGTGGAGTTTGTCAACACCGTAAGGGAGAATTTGGTCTTCCACCTTACCCTTAATATCAGTACCAGCTACAACAGCTTCGAGCTCCACACCAAGTTCGTTAGCCAATTTGCGGCCCTTGGTGAGCAATTCTTGAGATACTTCGGCAACAGTAGTGCCTTCAATCTCGCAATATACAAATACGTTATTCATTGTCGTTGTGTACTACTATTAACCAATAATTTTTTCTTCCAATAATTCTTCAATCAAGCCAGAAATGTCTTCATCGCTGCCGGTGAGTGTCTTGCTTTCCTTGGCTTGGAACACGATGTTCTTCACGGTCTTCACCTTTGTAGGCGAACCGCTCAAACCGCACTGTTGTGGGTCGCCGTCCACGTCAGCCACGCTCCATTCGTTGAGTGTGAGGTATGGACGCTCGTTGTAAAGTTCTTTCCAAGGTTCTTCGCCAGTGCGCTCCATTGGGCAAGTGGCGTATTTGTATTTCATCACCAGCTTAGCGTTGCATGGGCGGCAAGGAGCTGCGCTACCGTTCACAGTGATTACCACTGGAAGTGGAGCTTCCACTGTTTCCACACCACCATCGATCATGCGGCGAATAGTGGCAACGCCATTTTCCACCTTGAGGATTTCTTCGGCGTAGGTCACTTGGTTCAAACCGAGCTTTTGAGCCACCTGTGGACCCACTTGGGCAGTGTCGCCGTCGATAGCCTGACGGCCACCAATCACGATATCAACAGGCTTTTCAGCGCTGATTTTCTTGATGGCTGTGGCAAGGGCGTAGCTGGTTGCCAATGTGTCGGCACCAGCGAAAAGGCGGTCGGTAAGCAACCAGCCTGTGTCGGCACCGCGGTACAAACCTTGACGAATAATTTCACCTGCACGTGGAGGGCCCATGGTGAGCATACCGATAGTGGAACCAGGATGCTGCTCCTTCAAGCGAAGGGCTTGCTCCAATGCGTTTAAATCTTCAGGGTTGAAGATAGCAGGAAGTGCCGCACGGTTGATAGTGCCGTCGGCCTTCATAGCATCTTTGCCAACGTTGCGGGTATCGGGCACCTGCTTAGCCAGCACAATGATATTCAAACTCATAATTTGTTGTTTAGTATAATTTTAATTTGTTATTTCAGAGTTGCAGTATCGCTTTGAGAGGAAATAGCTCCCAAAACGGCACAAAAACTATGCAAAATTACACAAAAACGAGCAGAATACCAAAGCATTAATCGCTATTAAAATTTATTAATAAACCATTCAGATCACGCAAAAGAAAAATACATTTATGACAACTTCCCCACAAATAATAACATTCCTTAACAAAATCACGCGGGCTTATCACTCAACTTTGCTTGAAATTACAGGAGTTGGATTGGTGCGAAGAATTCCGGGAGGTGGAAGTTTGGCTTTTCTGATTTTATTGGCGCCCATGAAAGGTAATGTGGATGAGTGGCTTTTCCTGCGCATTTGTAGAAATTGCCAGAAATATGCGAGGGCCTGACTTCGTCACTCAAAAAACACGTATTTTATAACTGGTTGATAAACAGCATTTTGTATCTTTGCGTCACCTAATATTGGGTGACGCGAAAGGTATTTTAACTATGTTTATCAGAAAGAAAAGGCATCGTTCCGGCAATATCGGAGTTATAGTTGTCGAGAAAATCGGTGGCAAGATGAAGGAACTTGCCACAATTGGAGTTGCATATAATGTGCGAAGATAAAGAACGAAAGTCAGGAAGTGAAAGACTGGATACAGGAACAGCCTAAGATAGACTGCCAGATGGTTGAATATGACAAAGGAGGGGGACGTCGTCTCCTGGTCGGCTATACAGATGACCGCGCAAAGAAAGATGCTTATAACCGAGAGAAGGGAATACGCAGGTTGGAAAAGGCTTACAAGCATGGTGCGC